>OGDQ01001562.1_pt1 | contig 12908 bp, 8 predicted proteins | sample 1570451 | NCBI WGS metagenome assembly OGDQ01 (sample SAMEA2582171, study PRJEB24529) | metagenome | biome: Human gut stool | place: China | collected 2011 | reverse complement strand
GGTGCAGGCGGAAGGCATCCTGCTGGACGGAGAACCTGTGGAATTCCCGGACGGCCTGTACGCCGCCCTTTACAAACCTGAAGGGTACACCTGCAGCCATGACGACGGGGAGGGGGATTTGATTTACGACCTGCTGCCCTTCCAGTGGCGGCACAGGAACCCTGCGGTTTCTTCCGTAGGACGGCTGGACAAGGAAACTTCCGGCCTGCTTCTCCTCACGGACGACGGAAAATTCATCCACCGCATGACCTCCCCCCGCCATCACGTCGCCAAAGTTTACGAAGCCGTCACGGAGGAGGACATTCCGACAGAAGCCGTGGAGTTGTTCGCCTCCGGAACCCTCACGCTGAACGGGGAAACCCGCCCCTGCGCCCCCGCCCTTCTGGAAATCCGGGAACCACGACGCGCCCTGCTGACGCTTACGGAAGGAAAATACCACCAGGTTCGCCGCATGCTGGCTGCCGTAGGCGCTCCCGTCTTATCTCTGTGCCGTGTTTCCATCGGCTCCCTGCCTCTGGACAGCCTGAACCTGAAACCGGGGGAATGGGCGCCTATCCGTCCGGATGCGCTGTAAACCTCCCATCCGCCATGTGGATTCCCATTTCCGAAGCACCAATTGCCTGTTTTCCGCACTTTGAGGTGGCGGCGGAATCCGGGGACTGGATTGTGGTGGACAAGGGAGCGCCCCTCATCGTCCACCCGTCCAACGGGAAAAAGGAACCCTGCCTCCTGGAAGGCGTGGAAGCCCTGCTAAGCTATGAAATAGCCAACGGAGCCGCCCTCTCCCTGGTCAACAGACTGGACAGGGAAACCAGCGGTCTGACGCTGGTTGCCAAACACAAAAGGGCGGCCAGAGAGCTGGGAAGAGCCATGCAGCGGCGCCTGATACACAAGGAATATCTGGCAATCGTGCAGGAATGGCCTGAATGGACGGAAACAGCATGCACCGCCCCCATTTTAAGACAGGGGGAAGTCGCGGAAAGCCGCATATGGGTCAAACAGGCCGTGCACCCAGCCGGAAAAGCATGCACTACCGTTTTCCGGAAAGAACGGACATGGAATACACGCCGGGGCCCCCTGGCGCTGGTCCGGTGCATTCCGGAAACGGGACGCATGCACCAGATACGCGTACATTTGGCGCACCTGGGACATCCCATCCTGGGTGACAAAATTTATGGTCCGTCCGAACATTGCTATCTGGAATACATCCAGCACGGATGGAGCCGGGAACTGGAGGAGCGGCTGGTTCTGCCGCGCCACGCGCTGCATGCCTGCCGGCTGGAATTTCCGTTTGATGAAGAAACCTTCACCGCGGAAGCCCCCCTGCCGGAAGACATGCGGCTACTGCTTGAAACCGGGGATTAGTAAAAAACTCCGTCAGATGACCGGAATGACTTCATCCCGGTCAAAACGTACTTTCGCCAGACGGGCGTACTTATCCGCCTCTTCATCTCGGTAACCCAGAGCCAGGGCGCAAAGCGTGTAATAAGGGGAATTTTCCAGATGAAGAATGCGGTCATAGGCGGCCGGATCCATCCCTTCCAGCGCGCAGGTGTCCACGCGGAGATCCGCGGCGCAGCTCATCATGAACCCGAGGGCGATGTACACCTGCCGTTCCAGCCAGGCTTTCAGCACTTCCGGAGACTTGGAACCCACCAGTTCAAAAATGCGGGCGCGGTACTGGTCCAGGGAGTCCATGGCAACACCGCGCACTTCCACAATACGTTCCAGATAGCGCTGCACGTCTTCCGGCTTGAAATCCCTGCGGGCACAGAAAACCACCAGATGGGAAGCGTCCGTAACCTGGGGCTGCCCCCATGAAACTTCCCTAAGCCGGGAACGCACGGCGGGATCCCGGACATCAAGGAACTTCCACATCTGAAGCCCCAGGGAGGAAGGGCTCAAATGCAGGGATTCCAGAAGGGCTTCCCAGTCCTCCGCCGGAATGCGGCGGTCCGGATTGAATACCTTGGTGGCGTAACGCCATTCCAGCGTCTCGATCAATTCCTGAGCGTTCATATTCATGTATGATTATTCGTGCAGGAAGCCGGACGGTTTTCCGCCGCAGCTTGCTCCATGCCTTGGCATTTTCCCCGTTTCCCTGCCGGAATGCAAGCCAAGGTTCCGGCACAAGCGCGGCAGCGGCTCCTTACCTCTTCTTCCTTTCTTCCTGTCCGGCACGCCGGAAACAGGTCGCTCTCCATCCTTCCAACCGCATGGCTTTCCGCCTCTTGCCGACCAGCTACATATCTTTCCCTTTCCGGAACAACACTCCGCACCGGGCCGACCCCATTCTCGAAACGCGAATCCTCTGAAAAAGGAAAAAGCTTCCGGGAAAAACCTCGCAAAAAAACCGTGTCCTTTCCGGACATCAAAGGAATTTGACCGGCATATAATCCCCGGTCTGCTGGATGGTAAAGCTGATGCCCAGCCCGAATTCGTTTTTGTTCCCGTTCTTGCGAACGAAAGCGCCCACGCCCAAATACCAGGATCCCATATTGTGGTACACATTGTATTCCTGAATGTCCAGCTTGCCGTCCAACAGGGAAAAACGCCACTTGCCGCTGAAAGCCCAGGCTTCCGAAAAGCGCTGCAAAATACGCAGATCCAGCTGGCTGCTGTCCTCCAGAAGGGAATGCTGGTTCAAATAACGGTGCCCCACGACGAGCTCCGTGGAACGCCATGGCATGAAACGCAGGGAGTTGTTGTATTCACGGCAGCCGGAAATCTTGTCCTTACCCAAAACGGGAGCCTGCATTTCCGACCGGTATTCCATCCAGGGAACGGGATTCCAGCGCATGAATGAAAAAAGGTTGGAAAAATCCCGCTGGTTGACGGGATCATGCAGATAGGCATCCATGAACACATCCCAGGAAAACCAGCGGTGGGAATTAGCGTCCCGGCTGGTCATCAGCATGTTGCGCAATCCATACCGGAAGACAAGCCCCGTGGACAGGGAATCAATCTCCGTGTATCTGCCTATGCTCAAGGATGGGGGATTGGTCGTGGGGGTATCGCCGTCAATCTGGGGATAAAGCTCGCTCAGGCGGTTGGTTTTGACATACGCCAGCGTAAAATGGGGCTGAACAATATGGTTCATGCCGTTCAGCCCAAAGGAATCACTATATACGGAAGAATAACGGCGGGAGAATTTGAAATCGGCATCCGTTCCGGCGTAAAAAATTCCCTGGTTGAGCGGTTTGTAGTCCTCCACGCCGTAATATCCCGTATAGCCTCCGCCCACTTTGGGGGTCAGGTTCAGGAATCCCATGATTTTCTTGGAAACGGAAACCTCATGGAAGGAGTGGAACCTGCTGTAGCTGTCCGTCATCAGCATTCGGGCCCAGTAATCATAGGAAGAAGTTCCGGGGTCCATCCCGTCCAGCATGTTCCGGATTTCCGTCCGCATGAACGGAGGAACGTACTGCTTGAGGAAAGCGAAGCTGGTGCGGCTTTCATACATGACGGGGGAACGGAATACGGGAGACTTGATGCGCTCATAACTGAACTCCGTCCGCTGGTCCGCTATGTAAAAATTATTGGGGACAAAACGCTGCAACAGTGAAAAATCATTCGTATCGTCCGTACGGGAAAGAAGCACCGTGTTGTCCGGAGAAGAATTGCGCTGATAAATTTCCGGATAAAAATCGCGGAGCATGTACTCGTCGCTCAACATGTTGATGTTGGCCTTCAACCGCCAGTCCGTGCGGAGATTCACCCTGTGGCTCCACATCTGCTGGAGCGCGAACCTCCACCGGTCCGGATCCAGATGCTCACGGTACTCATCATCACCGGCGTTGATTTTCACACCCTTGTCATGGGTTTTGTAAAAGGACAGCCCCGTCATGTCCGGACAATCCTTTTCCAGCAGCACGTCGCGGATGTCCAATCCGTAGGCGAAACCGCGCCGGGTGCGGTAATCTGCATGCAGGGTTCCCAGGTAATCCGCGGAAGGCATACCGTTGTCCGACCATTTTTTCCCCATCAGGAACCCGTATTCATTCAAGAGGTAAGGCCCCCAGATGGAGCGCATGCCGGGGATGGGAAGGTAGCCAACTTCCGGATTAAGGGAATGGCTGAGGTAGGGGAAATAAAAGAAGGGAACGCCACCGTAATAAAGGGTCAGGTTCTTGAAAGAAAACCTGTCTTCCGGATACACGCGTATCCTGTCCGCGGAAATCCAGGTGAGAGGCTCGCTGATGTCTTCCGCCGTGACGGAGGCATTAAGGGCTTCCAGATAAGTATTGCCGGCGGCATCCTTCCGGGATTCAAACTTTCCGCTGCGCAGAATCAATCCCTCCATCTTCGCACGGATGGCATCCGTAAGAAGCACTTCGTTCTCCCAGTCAAACTCCGCGCTGTCGGCGCGTACCAGGCTGTTGGTCCTTGTCCTGCCGTCACCCTGGTAAATGGCCAGGTTCCCTTTCAGAAACACCTTGCCCTGGTCCATATCCGCCTGGGCATAATCCGCAAATACCTCCACCCCGGTATCCGTCACCATGTGGACATGCGGTCCTTCAAAAATAACCTTCCTGGATTCCTCCACCCTGATGGCGCCGTCATTGGTAATGGAAATATTGGAGGGAATCTGCGGCATGAGAGTGCCGGAAAGCAGATTGCCCGCCATTTTCCCTCCGGCATTTTCCTGCTCGGTTTCAGAGGAAGGGACGGGCGGCTGCTCCGCAGCCGTTTCTGCAAACAGGGAAGCCCCGGCAACCAGCGCCGCCGCACCCCATAGCTTTGCAATCGTCCCAATCATGGCTAGCCCACAGAACACTATGAGAAAGGGCAAAAGACAAGCCTAATGTCACATTTCTCCGCCAGTGGGGGCAGAAAATTTACCGGGTCAGCATGCCGTTGGCTATAATGCCCCAATCGGCGGCATTGCCGTCTCCGGCGTCATCCACGCGGATTTCCAGCTTCCTGCCGCCCTCTACCGCCGTCTTCACGGGAATGGAGTCCCCGTCCTTGAGCACAGGGGATTCCATAAGCTTCCTGCCGTCCAAATACACGCTGAATTTGACGCTGCCGCGGGAGCCGAAGGGCAGCCCCACATCAGCGCGGAACTCTTTCCAGCGCCCATCCAGGTCATAGGCAAAAACAGCCGGGGCATGAGCCAGAATGAAACGTTCCGGCCTTCCGATTGTCCGGAAGAAAGGCACGGGCCCCAAATCCGACGGGAACAGGACATCCCACAACGGAACGGCCCACCCCACCTGGGCTACGGAAGGCTTGCAGTCATTCAGGCTAATACTGGCGGTTGCCGCAGGAATCTGCGCCGGAACAACTTCCAGCGCGGGCTCCTGGCGCCCCAGAGCGCGCTTCCAGACAGGGAGCCATTCTTTCACTTCAGAACGGGAACCATGCCTGCGTTCCACTTCCGCCAGCGCCTTCCGGGCTTCTTCCGTGCGGCCCCGTATCCACAGATTCTGAACATCCCCGAAATAAACGATCTGGGCCAGAGAAGGGGCCTTGGCTCCCCGGGCATCCATCCACACGGGCAGAGTAATCATGCTGCGCGTGCTGTCGCAATTCAATACGGCCACCCGCATTTCTATAAAACCACCCTTATATCCCGGCCTGCAGATGGTGAGATCAAACTCTCCCTTTTCATCCAGAGAAGCGCCCACGGCATTGGAATCATAATCCGAACCTCCGGGCGGATCCAAATGGGCAACAATGCCATACGCGGGGCGCGTCAGATGAACCCTCCCTTTCAGCCGCAATCCGTCTTTAACGGGAATGGCCTCCAGCCGTTCAAAAGACCCCGGGACATACTTGCCGAGCATACGCCCGAAGGAGGCGTCTGCGGGAAGTTCCGTCTCCACCCCGTTGAACAGGGGAACACTGGCCAGTTTCAAAGCATCCGTCGGCGCCAAATAGGCACCCTTCCCTTCATGGCGCAGCTCGTCGCCGTAGGTGGAATTGCCATGGCCCATCAGGGAAGCTCCGGCGTCGGGGTAATTCCATCCGTCGCCCGTGTGGGGAAGACCGAAGGAATGCCCCAATTCATGGGCCGTACCGCCTATGTAAATGGTGGCGTTCTTTCCCCTGGTCACCTTGAAACGGCCGCCCTGCATCATTTCCGTATCCAGAAAGCTGGCGGGATCCAGCCCTTCCTGGTCACAGGTCCACCCCGTGCCCTGGTGGCTGAAGCCGCCGCCGTAATAAGGACCCACGCCGTCCGGAAGCTGGCAAACGACCAGCACATGTTCCTTCTCAATATCAATCCCCTTGGAAGCCAGCACCTTCCTGGCGGCTTCCCGGGAGACGGGGCCGGAGCTCTGCACGCTCATCTCGCTCATGGGTTTATCCACATAGGCATCATGAATAACCAGCTTGCCCCGTTCATCCAAATCCAGCTGGAATGTGAGCGGAGGGAAACCGTTGGCCTGCATCTGGTCCGCATAATATGCCTGAATATTCTTCAGAATATGATCATACCGTTCCCGGTATCCTTCAAGGGCAGGCCTGTCCTTGAACGTTACGTAAACCACATGCAATTTTCTGGAAGACTTCGGTTTGCCCCGATGATAGGCGCTCAGCGTTTTCCAGGCGGCACGGGCATTGGCGGCATCCCTGGGATTAACCGTCCAGCTGACGGGCAGACGGGTAAACTCCGCTCCCTCCCTGTCCGAGGAGGCAGGAACAGATGCCCTGGAAGCTGACTCCTCATCCATCCCCATGGCAGGAACACTCCATATCCCGGACCCCAGGACCAGCAACAAGGCAAAAAAACGTTTCGACATAACATTCATGAACTAATATCAGGATATACGGGTAAACCGAAGGTGTTTTATCACCATATCATTCACCAGACGATTCATATTTTCGGAAAAGGAATCATACACCACTTCCACACGGCAGGGACCGGGCGTCATCACCGTTTCCACTGCCGTTGAATAAATAAAATACTCCCAGTTTCCGGAACGGGACGTATGGGGGAAAGCCAGCGTGCCTGCGCGCCTGCCGTTCAGGTACAGACTGCGCAGGGCGCAGGTATTCCCGTCTGAAACATCATAAGTGCCGTTAGCGAAAAAGGCGTCCACCCGGTACACTCCGGGCTTATCTATATTGACATTGTAACAAAGAGCGTCCGGGGATTCCGTGACGCGGGAAAACCAGACTTCATCCCCGCTCAAGCCGCAGGGGCGCGTCTCCATGCGGGAATCCGCAGAAGGATAATCATTGGGTTCATTAAGATAAGACTCCCTCCCATCCAGAGCGACTGCCATCACCTGGAAAGACACGTCCCCCCGGCCGGGTGCGGGGATATAATGGCAGTACTCCGTTTGAGACACAGGGATGCCATTCCGGTAAACACGGTAATAATCGGCTCCTTCCACAGACTCCCATGCAATACCATGGCACGCCGCCTTCCACGCAGGAGACTCCAGGCTGCTGCCCATGCGGGCTAAATTCACCGCCCCTTCATCCTCTTCTCCCCCGTCCAGCTCCAATTTCACAAAAACGCGCCCCTTCATGCCCGGCAAAAGGACGGGAGGGGCCTCCTGCCCGTTGACCAGGCACCGCGCTATCCGGTGCCCGCAGCCCTGCAGAAACACATCTACCGTCATGCCGCGGTATTCCAGCCCGGACAACTCATGAACGCCTTCAAAAGACTTTGGAACGCAAGGACGGAATTCCAGAGAATCCGGAGACAGACGGATGCCGAACAATCCCTTGTAAAAACAGCCCAGCATGCCGGCAATCCTCCAGAGCTGGCTATCCGAACTGAGCAGCAGCCCCTCATCCAGCCCCGTTTCCAGAAGGACATTTTCCTTGTTCGTGCCGCACAACAGGGTGGCACGGACCATGCAGGCGACCGCCAGCGCCAGGGCAGATTCATTCTCCACCGCCGCCGCGGCCTGCGCATAATAGCCCTCCAGGAAAGGCCACATGGCGCGGTTATGGTAGGCGGGCACGCTATCAGGCATCTGGGGATGGATGCAGGGAATGCCATAAACGCCATGAGGAAGGGAGGCAACCATCCCGGCGGCATGGGAACCGCCAGCCTGCCCCAGAAGGACGCAAAGCAGATTGCCCAGGGAATCCACCTTCTCCGACAGTACGGGATACCCGCGTCCGTACAGGTACTGCCCGTACAGGACATGTTCCGGAATCCTGAAAAAACGCTCAATAACCGCGGCCAGGGAAACGCTCTTCTCCTCCCACTCCCGGGCCTTCTCCTCCAGCCCCAGCTCCCGGAACATCCGCGCCAGAATCTTGCGGGCCTCCGCATGCAGGAGCATGGTGGACAGGCTGCAAGAATCCCCAATATCGGCAGAAGTCATCCACGCAGGGTAGCTCTGCTCCCTCCAGTCCAGCACGGACGATTCCCCCTTCATCAAGCCGCCCGTGGCCGCAAGCACCTGTTCATCCCTCATGCATGTCTTTTCCATCACTCGGCAGGAAAGGGACAGCCAGTCGGCATCCCCCGTCAGGCAGTAAACTTCCCACGCAGCCATCCCCCACACCACACGGTCGGAAGAAATGGGCCAGGAACCGCCCGTGCCGGTATCCTGCTCCACCTCCCCGTTCCGGACCCGTGCATTCAGACTGTTCATACAGGCACGGACATTCCACAACCCCAATCCCAGATGGGTGGAATAGGAAATATCCCGGGTCCACACAGTAGGCCAGTTGGCTCCCGTCCGGAACGTCCCTTCTTCATTAAGCAGGGCTCCAGCCTCATGCAACGCCAGGCCGTAAGCCTGATTAAGCACTTCAAAATTTCCCCGGTAATGCGGGGCGTTCCCGGCTTCCGGAAAGATGCGCCACTCGGAATAGCGGCCGTTTTTCATGGTTTTCACCTGACCGTCCGGCTGTACCTCCGCCCAATGCGCGGCATCCTGGCGCAAGGAATTTCCGGTCAGCGTAAAAGCCTCTCCCCTGTATAATATGCGGTCCTGATCCATAAACTAGCGGATGCTGCATCCATCGTTTTTTTTAACACGGAAGAAAACTTCTGTCCCGCAGAAAATGAGGTTTATGGAATCTTCAGGACATAAAAAACCGGGCTTCCCGAAAACGGGAAACCCGGCGCAAGAGCAAATCAACATTAATGCTTCAACAAAGAGGAAACAGCGTCACGTTCTTCCTTCAGTTCATTAACGGTAGCGTCAATTTTTTCACGGGAGAACGCATCAACCGGCAGCCCCTGCACGATTTCCCAGCCGCCATCCTTGGTGGTGCGGACCGGGAAGGAGCAGATAAGACCTTTTTCAATGCCGTAGGAACCGTCGGAGCAAACGGCCACGGAATACCAGTCGCCTTCCGGAGTCTGGGTAGCCAGGCTGCGGACGGTATCCACGGCTGCGGAAGCGGCGGAAGCGGCGGAAGAAGCGCCGCGTGCCTTGATAATGGCGGCACCGCGCTGCTGCACGGTGGTAATGAAATCGCCCTTAAGCCATTCCGTATCCTTGATGACTTCCGTCACAGGCTTTCCGCCAATCCTGGCGTTGGTGAAATCAGGGTACTGGGTGGAGGAATGATTGCCCCAGATGGCCATGTTGGTCACTTCCGTCACATGGACGCCGGCCTTTTCCGCAAGCTGGCTCTTGGCACGGTTTTCATCCAGGCGAGTCATGGCAAAAAAGCGGTCGGAGGGAACGCCGCTCGCATTGTGCATGGCAATAAGGGCATTCGTATTGCAGGGGTTGCCGACCACCAGCACACGCACATCCTTGGCGGCGCTGCGGGCAATGGCCTGCCCCTGGCCGATGAACACCTTGCCGTTGATATCCAGCAGGTCCTTGCGTTCCATACCGGCCTTGCGGGGAACGGAGCCTACCAGCAGGCACCAGTTGGCGCCGGCGAACGCTTCATCAGGATCGCTGGTCGGGACAATTTCATTAACCAGCGGGAACGCGGCGTCACGCAACTCCATCACCACCCCTTCCAGAGCATTCATGGCCGGGGGAATTTCCAGCAGGCGCAGGTTGATCGGCTGATCCGGCCCCAGCATGCTGCCGGAGGCAATACGGAACAGAAGGGAATAGGCAATTTGGCCGGCGGCTCCTGTAACGGTAACGGTGATAGGTGTTTTCATAACGTTCAAATTAAAATAAACAGATATTTTCCTGTCTGGTCACGGTTATACCACAAGGAAAGGAGGCGCTCAATCAGGAACTTTTTATTTTGACAGAAAAAATTCCCTATCCCATAATGCTCAGGGGTTGACTGCTCTTACTTTTCCATACAGTTAAGTTTTTACCAATATTTACGCTAACACTATGAATTTAACAATTATCGGCAGTGGTTACGTGGGGCTGACCACAGGCACCTGTTTTGCCGAAATGGGCCATCACGTCATTTGCGTGGATAATAATACGGAAAAAATACGTACTCTTCAATCCGGGGCCATCCCCATTTACGAGCCCAAGCTGGAAGAGCTCGTGAAAAAAAACGTAGCCGTGGGGCGGCTGGAATTTTCCCCTTCCATCGCCGCTTCCATCGCGGAAAGCGAAGTCATCTTCATCGCCGTGCCCACGCCGCCCAATACGGATGGTTCCGTGGACCTGACCTACATTGAAAAAGTGGCCAGGGAAATCGCCCAGGCGCTCCAACCAGAAATGGGATACAAGGTCATTGTGGACAAATCCACCGTACCCGTCAAAACCGGGGAAAAAGTCAGCCAGACCATCAAGCACTATGCGGGGCCGAATGTTCAGTTCGACATTGTCTCCAATCCAGAATTCCTGAGGGAAGGATGCGCCGTGGACGACCTGCTGCACCCCGACCGCATTGTCATTGGAGCCAACTCGGAACAGGCCATGAACGTCATCAAGCGCGTTTACCAGCCCATTCATGCCCCTATTCTGGAAACGGACGTCAACTCCGCGGAACTCATCAAGCACGCAGCCAACTCCTTCCTGGCTCTGAAAATTTCCTACATTAACGCTGTCGCCAAGGTCTGTGAAAAAACGGGCGCAGACGTGGAACTGGTGGCGGAAGGCATCGGCATGGACAAACGCATCTCACGCCACTTTCTCAACGCGGGGCTGGGCTACGGCGGGTCCTGCTTCCCGAAAGACGTCAAAGCCTTCATCAACATCAGCCGCACGCTGGGCATTCCCTTCACCCTGTTGGAGGAAGTGGAACACATCAATGATACCCAGCATATCCACTTCCTGGACAGAATTCGGGACCGCCTGTGGGTCCTCAAGGACAAAAAGATAGCCGTTTGGGGCCTTGCCTTCAAACAGAACACGGACGACGTCCGGGAATCCATCGCCCTGAAACTATGTGAAAAACTCTGCGGGGAAGAAGCCATTGTCACCGCTACGGACCCCAAAGCCATGCACACGGCGGCCCCCATTCTGAACCCTATGGGGGTCAAACTGGTGGAAGACATGTACGAATGCGCCCGGGATGCGGAAGTTCTGGTCATCGCCACGGAATGGAGCGAATATGCGAATGCGGATCTGCAGAAACTCGCCGGAGTCATGCGCAACCGCATCATCTTTGACGGAAGAAACATCCTCTCCCCGGCAAACCTCCGGGCCGTAGGATTTGAATACCACTCCGTGGGCAGACCCTCCGTTGAAGAAGCCTGATTGCCTCCGGGAACCGTCCCGGCTTCAAACGTCCCCATATGTAAAAGGCCTCCGGCACATTCAACGCACCGGAGGCCTTTGTCATGTATTCGCTAATCCTGTTGGCCGGTCAAAACTCAAATAGCAGCCCCGCACGCAAATAAAAACCGGGGTCATAATGGTATTTTTCCAAATCATGGCTTCCGTTGCTTGTCTTGATAGTGCCGGAATTCCCGAAGGAAAAACCGACATCCGCCACCAGCCTGGGGCGCACGCTGCCCCAGTGCCCCAACCCCACATCGGCGCCTATGCCGGCGACGCCGGAAATCCATGCAAACTGGCGGACGCGGCGATCATGGTGAATCGTCCATGTGCCGGACACCACGGAAACGAAGGGTCCCCACTTCAACCCATCGCTCACCTTGTTGATATAGGAAAGGCGGGCCCCTTCCAGCTGAAGCGTCCAATTGCGGGAAGCTTCCCATTTAAACTGGATAAGGGGCAGGAAAGGATAATCCCCAAGCTGCGGATAACCATAGCTGAACCGGTCGTTCAAGGGGCCTGCCAGAAGAACATGGCCTCCCAAGAAAATATTATGGCTCGTCCATGTATCGAAATCCGTGGAAATCTGGGGCGTCACACCGAAAACCAGGCGCGTCTTCCCCGTGATGGCATAGGAGGCGTTCACATTCAGCCAAATCGTGTACAGCCGGTCCACATCCATCTCATCCGCTCCTTTTCCATTAAACCAGCTCAGACGCAAGGCCGCCGTAGAAGAAAAATTCCAGGAACCGCTGGACATCCTGCACAAATTCAAATCCGTCATCCAATTCTGGATATCCACGCTTCCGCGCCCGTTTCTGGAATCCATGGGGCCAAGCAATTCAAAATAGGACTGCGTGGGGAAAACAGGCTTGGAGGCGGATTCCCCCGCCGGAGCCGGAGCGCTGTCGTAGCCGCCGGAATAAGCCTCTGCATAAAAACCGGTATCGTATCCGTCAGAAGAATCGGAATCCGGATAAGGCTGGGTATTCGCCTGAGCGGTCAAAACAATGCCGGACGCAAAAAAGAGACTCGATAAGAATCGAAGGAGCATGACCGGAAAGTATACATACGCGCGCACGCGGTCAATCAAAAGATATACAAATGACTAATTAACCGCCTCCATTCCCAAACAGAACCGCAACCATAATCATCACGAGGACAAGAAGCAAGTACCACCGGGCAATCTTGCTGCCCCGGAAACACGCTCCCGCACAAACAAGAGAGGCGGCAAAACAAACCGCCGCGGCCAAAAGCATCACCTGCGCCAGCAAGGGAAAATCCAGCGCCCCCGCACCCGCCGCCAGAAGTGTTCCCGTTACATACCCG
>OGDQ01001558.1_pt1 | contig 12920 bp, 8 predicted proteins | sample 1570451 | NCBI WGS metagenome assembly OGDQ01 (sample SAMEA2582171, study PRJEB24529) | metagenome | biome: Human gut stool | place: China | collected 2011 | reverse complement strand
GAGACCACTCCCAGCAGCTTCTTCCTTAAGAAATTCGAAGTAGTTGCCTCGGGGCATAGTCTCGACCGGCAATTAACCATAACGTCCGATATCTTGAATGGAGAGGTCACCGGGTCTTACTCATTCAACACGCTAATCCCCAGCCTTATGAATACGTTCAAGGGATATGTGCCAGCCTTGATCAACACGACCCAGAAAAAACAAATCGTGAAGGAGAATAACTTCGCCCTCCTATTAACGATCGAGAATACGGAAGCGCTTTCTACGACATTGAAACTACCGTTCACGATGGTGCAACCCGGACGGATCACGGGACATTATAATAATATTTATAATAAGTTCCGTATCGAGGCGTGGCTTCCGAAGTTCAATCTCGGGAAATCCATGTTCGAATCCGGCTACTTGGTTTGCGACAATCCGAACGATAAGGTAAACCTCCAATTAAAAACGATTAATTACAACGACAAGGGACTGCGTAATTACCTTGATCTCAAGGCAGACGCTAAAGACAATCTGGTGAATACCATGATTGGGTGGGCGAATAATAAAGAGCGGTTATTTAAGGCCGACATCTCCGCCTCTACCCTTTTTGTCGAGGAGGAAAGCGAGAAAGGGCCGGCCAAGTTACGTACGGAAGTCACGTTGAATAAAAGCCCCCTCATTATTAAAGACACGCTCTGGACCATCAATCCGGCGAATATAACAATTCGTGAGGGCAAGATCGGTATCGAGCATTTCCGGGTAGATCATGAGACCCAGTATTTATCTATGGAAGGGACGATCTCGAAAGATCCGGCAGATACTTTATTGGTAGACTTGAAGCAAATAGAGCTGAGTTATGTCTTCGACGTATTGAATATCCCAGTCTTGCAATTCGGGGGTGAGGCGACCGGTAAGTTCTATGTGAACGACTTATTCAATAGCCGCATGCTAAATACGGATCTGGAAGTAAAGAATTTCTCATTCAACCAAACCCCCTTGGGTCGCCTCAATCTCTTCAGCGAATGGGACGACGCACAGAAAGGTATCCTTATGCTGGGAAGCATCTACAAGAACGACAGCACTTGGACGGATGTGAACGGTTATGTATTTCCAGTCGGGCCCAATGCGGGGCTATCCTTGTATTTCGATGCCAATGATATCAATCTGGCCTTCTTGCAACCCTTTGTCGATACGGTCATAAAGAACTTGCAAGGCCGGGGATTCGGAAGTATACATTTGCACGGCCCCTTTAAGGAGCTGAATGTCGAGGGAGATGCCTATGTCATGGATGGAGGGGTAGGCGTTGATTTCTTGGATACGTATTATACCTTCTCCGATTCCGTCCACCTTGACTCTACGTCCGTCAATTTACGGAATATCACGGTCAAGGATCAATTCGGCAACTCCGGAAAAGTCAGCCTTAAGTTCAATCATCTGCATTTCCGGGATTATAGCTTCCTCGTAAACGTGCAGGGTAATAAGATGTTGATGTATAACGCCAACCAGAAAAAGAATCCGCTGATCTATGGAACGGTATTCGCCAGCGGAACGGCGCAAATCAAGGGCAACGGTAAGTTGATAGACTTTGATATTAACATGAAAAGCGAACCTAAGACCGCTATTTATCTGGACTTCATGAATAATAACTCGGCTACGGACTATGATTTTATCACGTTCGTCGATAAAAGCAAGTTGGCCGCTAACGTAGATTCCACGTCCACACACCCATTGAATATCGTACACGAGACAGACGAGGGAGCCGAGCTACGAATGAACTTCCTCCTTGATATCACACCCGATGCCGATATAGAGCTAATCATGGACCCGATAGCGGGAGACCGTATCAAAGGAAACGCCAGTGGAAGTTTACAAATACAATATGGAACAAGAAGTGATCTTCGTATGTATGGCGACGTGAATATCGTACAAGGAAACTATAATTTCAGCTTACAGCAAATCATCCATAAAGACTTTAAGATCAGAGACGGTAGCACGATCAATTTCCGTGGCGATCCCTTTAATGCCCATATGGATATCAATGCGATCTACAATCTGACCGCAAATATCGGAGACTTGGATCAGAGTCTCTTACAAGAAAGTTCTCGAACAAACATACCCGTCAATTGCGTCTTAAACCTTGAAGGCGCATTGCGCAGCCCGTCTATTTCCTTCGACTTAGAATTTCCGAACTCTAACGAGGAGTTAGAGCGTCAAGTCAAAGCGTTTATAGACACAGAGGATATGATGACTCGGCAAATTGTTTATTTGCTGGTGTTAAATAAATTCTACACACCAGAATATGCCCAAACGAGTTATAAGTCTAGCGAGTTAAACGCCGTGGCTTCATCCGCTATCTCAGCGCAATTATCCAATCTATTAGGTAGTTTCACGGATAAAGTACAAATAGGGACAAACATACGAGCGGGACAGGACGGTTTCAAGGAAGACACGGAATACGAGATGATATTATCCAGCCAGTTGCTAAACAACCGCTTATTGATCAATGGTAATTTCGGTATGAGAAATACGGTCACTACAGGCAAAAATAACACTTTTATCGGAGAGTTCGACCTAGAATATAAGTTGACCCCCTCCGGTGAGATCCGGCTAAAGGCTTATAACCATGCCAGAGATATGTATTTCGGCCTGAAGCAAGCATTAACCATACAAGGTGTAGGAATCATGTACCGGAAAGACTTTACAAATTTCTCTGAGATTTTCAGAAGAAGAAAGAGACCTCTTTTACCCTTGATTCCCAAAGACTCTACGAATGTCCCTCCCGTAGTCAAAGACTCAACAAATCTTTCACTGCCGACTGATAAGAAGTAAGGGAAGTACTTTTCAATACTTTCTTGCGAAGCCTTTTATCGGCCTCAGGCAAAAGATAATCCCAGATTGTCTTCATTTTGGATAATACCTGATGCTCGCCACCTTCCAACCGGGCAGCATATTCATCCATCAACGACTCATGGAACATGACTAGTTTATCCCGCCTCTCATTCACGGTCAAGACTTGTCCGGACACAAACTCAGTGGCCAGCCAAGGAGAGGCCAATAACCCTCGTCCTAGCATAAGCCCGGCAAGCCCCGGAAAACGCTCCTTTATACCTCGGATATCTTCCAGCCCCACTAAATCTCCATTATAATATAAAGGAAGTTTACATTCCTCATAAAAACGGGAGAATCCATCCCAATCGATAGCTCCTTTATATTGCTGTATCCCTAACCGGGGATGCAAGGTTATATGCTTCAAAGGTAACTTATTTAATAAGGACAGAAGCACGAATGACTCGTCCGCACACTCCCACCCCAAACGCATTTTCACAGAAAAAGAAATATCCGGGAACTCCTCAATCGTACGTAATAAAGACTCGGCCTCTTCCTTGTACCGCAAAAGTCCCGAGCCTCTATGGGCACGGACCTGCATAGGGAAAGGGCATCCTAAATTAATATCCGCTTCCCGGTACCCATTCTCTTGGAATAAACGCACGATCGACCGAAACTGGTCTGGTGTGGAAGCGATCAATTGCGGTACGACATGTACCTGCCTATTTCTATCGCAAGCGATATCCTTCAAGTCCTTATTCCGGAAACCACCTTTCTCTATCCTTACAAAAGGAGTATAATAGGTATCTACGCCCCCGAATACTCGGGTATGCGCCTCTCTATAAACCGAATCCGTATATCCTTGCAAAGGAGCGAAATGAATGACTGCCATATCAAGCGAAGATTTCCATGAAAATCGATCTCAATTGACTTTTTGCCAACTCAAAGTCTTGGGGTGCCCCCAACTCCATAGCCAAGGAGGTAACGCCTTTATCCGTAAAGCCACAAGGGTTGATCAATGAAAAGTAACTCAGATCCGTATTTATATTCAAAGCAAAGCCATGCATCGTAACGAACCGGCTGCTTTTCACGCCAATCGCACAGATCTTACGGGCACGCCCCGGTACTTCAGGGTCTAGCCATACACCCGTCGCCCCTTCCAAACGTTCCCCTTTCAAGTCGTAAAGCGACAGGAAACGGATGATCGTCTCTTCCAGCATATAGATGTATTGTTTCAATCCCAGATTCCAATATTCCAGATCAAATACCGGATAACCAGTAATCTGTCCCGGCCCGTGATACGTTATATCCCCCCCTCTGTTTATATGGTAAAACGAGACCCCTCGTTCCCGTAAAGTTTCCTCGGGGATAAGCAAATTAGAGTCCTTGCCACTTTTACCGATCGTCAAGACCGGTAAATGCTCACAAAAGAATAATTGATTATCCTCTTTCTTTCCCGTTGCCTTCGCATCCAATAAGACCTCGAAAGCAGCTGTCTGATATTCTAACGCATCGGCATAAGCGATTCGTCCCAAGTCATGATAACGGAAGCTCTCCATTTCTTTCTTTTTTTAACCTTTCCGGTACCGGGATCAACTTGCCCGGCACCATATCCCATTTCTACTTTTATCAGTTTTCCCATTAAGGAAATTATTTTCGCTTGTCGTTTCAGCATATAAGGTGACGGTTTAGCGGAATTAAACTTCCGGGGATTTGGAAGTGTGGCCGCTATTAGGGCTGCCTCGCTTTTGGTCAATTGGTAGGCATGCTTACCGAAATGAGCCTCCGCTACCGCCTCCGCACCATAGATGCCCTCCCCCATCTCTATCGAGTTCAGATAGACTTCCATAATACGTTCCTTTCCCCATATCCATTCGATCAAGAAGGTAAAATAGACCTCGATGCCTTTCCGTAAATAACTTTTCCCCGGCCAAAGAAATACATTCTTAGCGGTCTGCTGGGAAATCGTGCTGGCACCTCTCACCCTTTTACCTTTCTCGGCCTCGGCCCGTGCCTTCTGGATTTGTTCCACATCAAAGCCATTATGCTCCATGAACAGGTTATCCTCCGACGCTATGACCGCTTGAACCAAAGGCTGGGCGATCTTGGATATAGGAACCCACGTATGATCGAGTTTCATTTTCTTCCCATCCTGATGCTGCTCATACATACGAATAAACATCAATGACGTATAATATACGGGTACAAATTTATATACCACTACCGCCAATATACTGGATACAAACAGGAAGATCAACAGATTCCTGCACCATATCCATATCCGTTTTACCAGAGGTGCTACCATATTCTTCTATTTGGAGAGACAAAGGTAAAGAATATTTCAGTTTCCGGCGGACTGAAACTCATAATTTACAGAAAAGGCACTATCTTTGGCTTTTGACAACTTTCCACCCTGTCATATGGTTATTTGATAAATAAATTAGTATGGAGAATCGTTTTTTAGGACTCATAGAGAATAGCATCAAGGAGCATTGGGATCTCCCGGCGTTCTCCGATTATAATGGACATACCTTCCATTATAAAGATGTAGCTCGTCGAATTGAGAAATTTCATATTATCCTAGAGCATGCCGGCATTAAAAAGGGGGATAAGGTGGCTTTAGTTGGACGGAACTCCTCCAACTGGGCGATCTGTTTCTTCGGGATCTTGGCTTATGGAGCCGTAGCCGTGCCTATCCTACATGAATTCAAACCGGATAATATACATCATATCGTAAATCATTCCGAGGCAAAGGCAGTCCTTGCCGCTTCCAGCAACTGGGAGAATATGAATGAACGCATGATGCCCGACGTGAAACTGTTCATGATGCTGGATAACTTCTCGATCATTCACAGTAAAAGCAAAGAAGTCCGGGTAGTAAGAGACCGGATCAATGAATATTTCGGTAAAAAGTACCCTCGTTCATTCACGTCGAACGATGTTCGGTATCACGTGGAAAAGCCGGAAGAATTAGCGGTACTTAATTATACTTCCGGAACCACCAGTTTCTCGAAAGGGGTTATGATCCCCTATCGGAGCTTATGGAGTAATACGCAATTCGCTTACGACAATTTACCGTTCATCCATCCGGGAGATAATATCGTATGTATGCTTCCGATGGCCCATATGTACGGATTGGCATTCGAGGTATTGAATTCCGTGAATAAAGGCTGCCATGTACACTTCCTCACACGTACCCCCAGCCCGAAAATCATAGCGGAAGCTTTTACGACAATCAAGCCGGCGCTGATCCTAGCCGTACCTCTGATTATCGAGAAAATCATCAAAAACAAGGTATTTCCCGAACTGGAGAAGCCTTTGATTAAATTGCTCTTGAAAGTCCCCTATATAGACCAGAAAGTGCTGGATACCATTTCCGCCAAGTTAACGGCGTCTTTCGGAGGGAACTTCGGGGAGATCGTTATCGGAGGAGCCGCTATCAATAAAGAAGTGGAGACGTTCCTTCATTCCATCCATTTCCGCTATACCGTAGGCTACGGGATGACCGAATGTGGCCCGCTAGTCTCCTATGCGCAATGGGATGAGTTTAAGCCCGGTTCCGTAGGACGTATCGTCGACCGTATGGAAGTCCGCATCGATTCAGAGGACCCGGAAAACAAGGTGGGAGAAATATTGGTGAAGGGTATGAACGTGATGCTCGGTTATTACAAGAATCCGGAGGCTACAAAAGCCGTTATGATGCCTGACGGATGGATGCGTACCGGCGATCTGGGAACCCTCGATAAAGATGGATTTTTATATATCCGCGGCCGTAGTAAAACCATGATTCTAGGCCCCAGCGGACAAAATATCTATCCGGAAGAGATCGAGGATCGCTTGAATAATATGCTATATGTAGCGGAATCGCTCATCATCTCCCAAGGAGGTAAACTAGTCGCCCTCATCTATCCCGATTGGGAGCAAGTAGATAAGGCAGGTATACAACATTCCGAAATCGAGAAGTTGATGCAGACCAACATTGACCAAGTAAACGAGGAGATGCCGAATTACAGTAAAATCACCTGTTTCAAGCTGTATCAAGAAGAATTCGAGAAAACACCCAAAAGAAGTATCAAGAGATATTTATACCAACCGGCCGAATAAAAAGAAAGCCGTCTTTTGTTAAAGACGGCTTCTTTTATATAAAGTAAATTTTATCCTTGACGAAAATCTTTTAAAACTTTTTGTAATTCTTGTCGAGCGAAAAAATATACGGCTCTTAACCGTCCCCAGAGGAACATCCAGTTTATCAGCGATCTCATTGTATTTATAGCCACTCAAAAACATAGAGAATGGAACCTTCAACTCATTGTTCAAACCGTTGATCGCTTTCGTGATCTCTTGAATTTGATAAGCGCCATCCGGAGAGTCAAAACCTGAATCGTTCACGACATCCAAGTTATATAAGTCGACACCTTGATCTACGACAGTTTGCGTGCGAACGATCTTGTGATAATTGTTAATGAAAATGTTACGCATCACAGTCAAGACCCAGCCCTTAAAATTGATATTGTCTACAAATTTTTCTTGATTGTCTAAAACCTTCAGCGTTGTGTCCTGCATCAGATCTTGGGCATCATCCCTATTCGCTGTAAGCATAAGCGCAAAATTCATCATGTTTTCTTGCATGCTCAATAATTTTTTCTGAAATTGCAACGCATTCATATTGTTACTAGTTAAATAAAGTTTAATACTGTATAAGTATTATCCCTCAAACATTGAAGGATGCAACAAATATATAAATTAAAAATGGAGATATACAGTTCTTTGATAAATATTAATATTAAAAATCGCAACTTAATATTTTTGTTGTAAATCTTACTGAAAATGAGTATTATTTACAAGTTGCACAAGTTACAAAAATCAACATTTACAACAAGCCAGTTACAATTTTCAACCAAATATTAAAAACGAATATAATACAAACAAGATGAAACGTTTATTAACAATATTAACAGCTATAATATTAATACTTGCAATCTCTCTTCAATCGGAGGCTAAAGAGAAGTCCTTAATATATACGATTGATATAAAAAAAGAGATCGATAACACCACGTGGATTTATCTCCATAACGGATTATCAGAGGCCAAGCAATTGAGCGCCGATGCCATCTTATTGCATATGAACACATACGGCGGATTACTGGAATCTGCCGATTCTATGCGAACGGCTATTTTATATAGTCCCATACCGGTATATGTATTTATCGATAATAACGCAGCTTCAGCAGGTGCTTTAATTTCCATAGCATGCAAGAAAATCTATATGCGGAAAGGGGCGAATATAGGAGCGGCAACGGTTGTCAATCAAACGGGTGCGGCTCTACCTGATAAATATCAATCTTATATGCGTTCCATGATCCGTTCGACGGCTGAGGCGCAAGGGAAAGATACGCTTATACAAAACGGCGACACGATCTATAAATGGAAAAGAGATCCTTTAATCGCCGAAGCGATGGTCGATGACAGAGTGATCGTCCCCAACCTCATCGATAGTGGTAAAGTATTGACACTTACCTCTCAAGAAGCACTCAAATGGGGTTATTGCGATGGCATCGCCGAGAGTCCGGATCAAGTAATCACAGAATATATCGGATGTAAGGACTATGAGATTAAAAGTTATCAACCCTCATGGTTCGATAATGTAAAAGGTTTCTTTATGAGTCCGGTAATACAGGGCTTATTAATCATTATTATCATCGGTGGTATTTATTTCGAGATGCAACCCCCGGGGCTTGGTTTTCCATCCGCTGCCGCGATAATAGCGGCTATCCTTTACTTCGCTCCTCTCTATATGGACGGGTTGGCTGAAAACTGGGAAATCCTGTTATTCATTCTCGGCGTTATATTAATAATGTTGGAGATATTCGTGATCCCGGGCTTTGGCATAGCGGGGATAAGTGGAATTATTCTCGTGGTCGGCGGACTTACAATGAGCTTACTGAACAATACTGTTTTTGATTTTCAAAACGTATCTGGAATGGATACGGGCAGAGCCGCTTTAACGGTTCTATTAGGTCTGGGTATCGGATTCACGCTAGTGATATGGTTATCCAACAAAATAGGACATAAAGGACCGCTAAAGAAAATGGCATTAAACGCTGATTTGGAAAAAGCGGTATCCAGTCCCAATTTGACACAACTGATCGGAAAAGAGGGCACGGCCGCTACCGTTTTACGTCCTTCGGGTAAGGTATCTATCGAGGGAGAGTTGTATGACGGCGTATCGGAGTCTGGCTTCATCGAGAAAGGGACTCCTATCAAAGTCGTCAGATTCGAGAGCGCGCAAGTCTATGTAATCAACCTATAAACGAGTCTATGCGATCCGTTTATAGGCAATACATTTATCGATCACGACATATTCCATCGCTCCCATAGCCATCAAATCACTTAGGATGTTACGGGCCGCATAATAATTGATATGGGCGATATGGCAAAACTGCTTTATGCTGATATACGGATGCTCGTCGAGCCAAGAAAACAGGATCTCGACGGGCTTACTTATTTTCAGCAATGTACCTTCTTTGGTTTTCTGCTTCTTCCATGCTTGCATGAGGACTTCGTTCGCTAATATATTCTCGTCCGCAACCCGGATATAGGCCTTGTATTTATCGTCTTTATCCGGTGCCGTATGCGGTTTCTCATCGCTTGGGGCGATATAGACCTCCAATACGGTCTTCCCGTTGACATCCCAGCGCTTAGCTGTAAACGGCACCTCGGGATGCGTATACATTTTAGAAGCAGCCTCGATCATATAATATTCCTCCTCACTTCTCACACCGGAAATAGCGCCGTTATCCTTCACTCCAATCAGCAGACGCCCGCCATCTGTATTCGCGAACGCACTCAACGTCCGGGCGATCTTCTTGCTGTCGCTCACCTCAAACTTAAAATCAAGTTGTTGATGTTCCCCTTGCTCTATAAGCGCTTCAATCGGATGTTTCTTCTTCATTTTGGCTTCTGTTTTGAGACACAAAATTAAAATAAATACCTAACTTTGGCAATCGAAAAAACAATAAACGATGTCTCAGATACCTGCGCTAATATCAGATCTTGCGGTCATACTCATATCCGCCGGGTTGGTTACCCTGTTATTCAAAAAGTTAAAGCAACCGGTCGTATTGGGGTATATCGTAGCCGGAATACTCGCCGGACCTTCCATCGAGCAAATACCGACAGTTACAGATGTGGAAAGTATCCGTATCTGGGCTGATATAGGCGTTATCTTCCTGTTATTCGCTTTGGGGCTCGATTTCAGTTTCAAGAAGTTGATGAAGGTGGGAGGAACCGCCGTCATTGGAGCCATAACCGTTGTTATAGGTATGATGACAGCGGGATATATCACGGGCTTATCACTGGGTTGGGGACATATGAACAGTCTTTTCCTCGGAGGTATGTTATCGATGTCTTCCACGACGATTATCTTCAAGGCATTCGACGACATGGGATTGCGTAACCAACGATTCGCCGGTGTCGTATTCGGTATCTTGGTGGTAGAGGATCTATTCGCCGTATTATTAATGGTATTACTTTCTACCGTAGCGGTAAGTAAACACGTGGAAGGCATGGAGATGCTGGATAGCGTAGTCAAATTAGGCATTTTCCTTTTATTCTGTTTCGTCGTCGGGATCTATTTGATCCCCTCTTTTCTGAAAAAGGCAAAAAGCTTCCTAAATGAGGAGACTCTGTTGATCGTGAGCATCGGGCTATGCCTTGGTATGGTTATGATCGCCACAAAAGCCGGATTCTCATCGGCTCTCGGAGCTTTTGTCATGGGTTCGATTTTGGCCGAGACCATTGACGCTGAACGGATCGAGCATTTGGTAAAACCCGTAAAAGACTTATTTGGAGCGATTTTCTTCGTGTCTGTAGGCATGTTAATCGATCCTCAGATGCTCTGGGAGTATAAAATCCCGATTTTCATTATCACGCTCGTAGTCATGGCCGGACAAATTTGTTTCGCCAGCTTCGGAGTATTACTGTCCGGACAACCGATAAAAATAGCCATCCAGTCTGGTTTCTCGTTAGCGCAGATCGGAGAATTCGCCTTCATCATCGCAGGTTTGGGACTATCATTAAACGTGACGGATCAATATCTGTATCCGATCGTTGTCGCCGTATCCGTGATCACGACATTCTTCACACCTTATATGATCCGGCTAGCGGAACCTACCTACAAATGGGCGGAGCGGATCATACCGGAGAATTGGAAACAGTTCTTGGAGCGATATTCATCCGGTTCCAATACGATCCGTCAAAAAAGCGCATGGAATAAGTTACTAAAAGCTTTGGTCCGCATCGTCGGTACTTATACCGCCGTCTGCCTAGTACTTATCTTTTTATGGCTACAAATCGTGACTCCGTTCATCTGCAAACATTTGCCCGGCATCCAAGGAAATCTAATCTCCTTGATCTTAATCCTAGCTCTGATCTCCCCGATGTTGCGGGCGATCATGATGAAAAAGAATCATTCCGTGGAGTTCCAGCAATTATGGAACGATAATAAATATAACCGGGGTCCCCTAGTCTCACTCGTGATCCTCAGAATCCTGCTCTGTATCGGTCTCGTCATGCTTCCAGTCGCACGGTTATTGAATGCTGCGCTAGGAATTATGCTAGCGGTCGCTTCCGCCGTTATCGTATTAATGATATTCTCCAAACGGCTAAAGAGGCAGTCGATCCTGATGGAACGGCATTTTTTCAGTAACCTTGTAGCGAGGGAAGTGGAACAAGAGCGAAAAGCCCCGATCAACCAGCGTTTCGCGAACCACTTATTAGAACGAGATCTCCATTTAGCGGATTTCGAGGTGAAGCAGAATTCCCCCAGTATGGGAAAAAGCCTGAAAGAATTAAACTTCAGGCAAAAGTGCAACGTAAATATCGTAACGATTATCCGGGGAGAGAAGCGAATCAATATACCGGGAGGAGACGAGCGGCTCTACCCGTTCGATAAACTGGTAGTAGTTGGCGCCGATGATGATCTGGAGCACTTTAGGAAATATCTGGAGGAACGCTACAAGAAATCATACGCCGAGCAATCGAACACAAGAAAGGAAGAGATGAACATGGAGCAAATCATTATCTCGGAAGGTTCCCGATTGATTGGCCGCTCCATCATAGAGTCCGGTATCCGTGATAAAGCCGCTTGTTTGGTAATCGGTATTGAACGTGGAAGTAGCTCGATCAAGAATCCGCCTCCCAGTACGGTTTTCGAGGAAGGAGATATCGTATGGATCGTAGGCGAACGGGATAAGTTGATCCAGTTAAGCGAAGGAAAAGTAGTAACCAGTTAACAAAACGATATAGAATGATGAAGTTTATAGGAATTATTCCGGCGAGATACGCCTCTACCCGTTTTCCGGGGAAGCCATTAGCGGATATGAACGGAAAGCCCATGATACAACGTGTATATGAGCAAGTAAAGGATGTCTTAGACTCCGTTTGCGTAGCTACCGACGATATCCGGATAGAGAATGCGGTTAAAGCCTTCGGTGGCCAAGTCGTCATGACCTCCGATCAACATCGTAGCGGTACGGATCGTTGCTACGAGGCTTATCAGAAAATAGGCGAAGGGTATGATGTGATTGTCAATATCCAAGGTGACGAGCCTTTTATCCATCCCGAGCAAATCCAGACGATCAAAACCTGCTTCGCCGACGCAAACACGCAAATAGCGACATTGGTAAAGCCTTTCCGTTCGGACGATGATTTCGAGAGTACCCTATTCAATCCCAATTCCCCGAAAGTCGTACTCAACAAAAACAACGAGGCTATGTATTTCAGTCGATCTATTATTCCTTATATCCGGGGCAAGAAATATACGGAATGGTTGCCGAGTCATACCTTTTACAAGCATATCGGGTTATATGCCTATCGTGCGCAAGTGCTGAAAGAAATCACCCAATTACCTCAATCCGCTTTAGAACTGGCGGAAAGCCTTGAGCAATTACGCTGGTTGGAAAACGGATATAAAATCAAGGTCGGCATCACAGAGCAAGAAACGATCGGTATAGATACACCGGAGGACATGGAGAAAGCCTTAGCCTTCCTCGCGAACGAGGATGTAAATTAAACTGTGTCAGCAAGGAATAAAGTATTAACTTTGCTAACAC
>OGDQ01001557.1_pt1 | contig 12960 bp, 4 predicted proteins | sample 1570451 | NCBI WGS metagenome assembly OGDQ01 (sample SAMEA2582171, study PRJEB24529) | metagenome | biome: Human gut stool | place: China | collected 2011 | reverse complement strand
ATAATTGGCCGGTGATGTTCCCAAATGCGCTTTTACGTATTTCCCGAAAAAGGACTGATTGGGGAAGTTGAACTCTTCCGCAATTTCCTTGATAGACTTTTCCGAACGTTTTAATCGGTATTTGATATGCTCCACGGTAGTTTCGTTAATCAAATCCAACGGAGTCCTGCCACATGCCTGCTTGATGACTTTCGAGAAATGCTTCGGAGTATAACAAAGCTCGTTGGCAAAATAACTCACCGAACGGTGCATACCCTTGTCCTTCGATAACAGTTCCATGAACTTCCGCAAAATATAATTCACCTGTTTGATGCCTTCTTTCGAACCTTCCGTATTGCCGGCGGCTTCCATTTCCTTATGAAGCTGCCCCATCATTTCGCAAAAGATAGCGGAAAAGAGATGTTGTATCACTTCTTTGTGGTAGCAATGAGGTTCATCGTTTATCTTGGCTATAATTAAATCCCGGTAGAATCCGAAGACTGTTTGATCCTCCCCGTTGTCAACCGACTTCACCGGATTGTTGTGGATATGAATGGCAGTATTCCACGTTTCCTTTTCCATTTTAATAATACGTTGCAGGAAACGGGTAGAGAATCCGGCAAGCCTGACTTTATATTTAGGACTAAGCATCGTATGGCTGATAATCGTGTTGGGCAGACCGAGCAGCAACTCGCCTGCCTGCAACTTGTAGGTCCGGTAGTTGACATCCAGCTGGATGCACCCTTCTATACAAACCGCGATGAGAAAACAATTCAGTTTGATTGTATCATTACTATAAGGAGTCCCCTCCAGACTGTTGACTATCGCAAAGTCATCATCGATATAATCAAGGACGTGCTGACTGTCCTTAAAATCTTCTATATCCACCGTTATAATGTTCTCTTTTTCCATGTTCTTTCCTTTTTTACTTTTTGCAAAGTTGGTGAATAATCGGGAAAACAGAATGTCCCATACTTCTTCAGATTTGTTTGATATGTCGTTTATTGCCAAATAGTTAGCTATAATAAACGTAAATGGCGAAAATAGGACATTTATGGAGGGAAATTGGTCACTCTTGCCTTGTTCTTTTCTCCTACTTTTGTCCAGGATTTAACAAAAGATCAAAAGAGAAAGTATGATTACAGTAAGCAAAAAATGGATACGGCTGATAGGGATTGTCGGTTGTACAGTGTGGATGGCATCTTGCAAGCAAGCATCGGATGCGGGAGTGAAATCTTCTTCTTATGCAGTAATGCAGATAGAAGCGGCGGATAAGGAATTTTCTTCTTCCTATTCGGCGAGCATACGTGGGCGGCAGGATATTGATATCTATCCGCAGGTGTCGGGAACGATTGAGAAACTCTGTGTGACCGAAGGACAGAAAGTACGCCGCGGGCAATCGCTTTTCATTATCGACCAGGTGCCTTACAAGGCCGCGCTCAAAACCGCTATTGCCAATGTGGAAGCAGCACGTGCCGCGCTGGGTACTGCCGAACTGACCTACAAGAGCAACAAAGAACTGTATGCGCAGAAAGTAGTTTCGGAATTCAGCCTGAAAACGGCCGAGAATTCTTACCTCACCGCCAAAGCTCAACTGTCGCAGGCTGAAGCACAAGAGATCAGTGCCCGTAACAATCTCTCTTATACCGAAGTGAAAAGTCCTAGTGACGGAGTTGTAGGTGCATTGCCTTATCGTGCAGGCGCATTGGTAAGTGCCAATATGCCCTATCCGCTTACTACGGTCAGCGACAATTCGGATATGTATGTCTATTTCTCCATGACCGAGAATCAGTTGCTTTCCCTCACCCGCCAGTATGGCGACATGGACGAAGCGTTGAAGAACATGCCGGAAGTGGAACTGCGCCTCAATGATAATTCGGTTTATGATAAGAAAGGTATCATCGAATCCATCAGCGGCGTCATCGACCGGCAAACGGGTACTGTGGTGGCGCGCGTGGTGTTTCCCAACGAATCGCGGTTGCTTCATAGCGGAGCATCGGGCACGGTGGTAGTGCCGAGCATTTATAAAGACTGTATTGCTATTCCGCAGACGGCCACCGTGCGGATGCAGGATAAGACGATTGTATATAAGGTAGTGGACGGGAAGGCTGTATCTACCCTGATAACAGTGGCCGCAAACAATGACGGACGCGAATATGTGGTGCTGGACGGACTGAAAGCAGGTGATGAAATTGTATCGGAAGGCGCCGGACTGGTGCGCGAAGGCATGCAAGTTAAATAAGAAGGAGACTGATTATGAAAGGAAATATATTTATAAAACGGCCGGTGATGGCTATCTCCATCTCCGTACTGATTCTGGCTATAGGGCTTATTTCGCTCTTCACGCTGCCGGTGGAGCAATATCCTGACATTGCACCTCCAACGGTATACGTAACTGCCAGTTATACGGGTGCCGATGCCGAGGCAGTGATGAACAGTGTCATCATGCCACTGGAGGAGAGTATCAACGGTGTGGAAGACATGATGTACATCAGTTCCAGTGCTTCCAATGCAGGTTTGGCTATTATACAGGTTTATTTCAAGCAGGGCACGGACCCCGATATGGCGGCAGTCAACGTGCAGAACCGTGTGGCGAAAGCGCAGGGATTGCTTCCGGCTGAAGTAACGAAAGTCGGCGTCAGCACGATGAAGCGGCAGACCAGCTTCTTGCAGATTGGCGCTTTGGTCTGCACGGACGGTCGATACGATCAGACGTTCCTCGCCAATTATCTGGACATCAACGTTATTCCGCAGATTAAACGTATCGAGGGAGTGGGAGACGTGATGGAGTTGGGCGATACATACAGTATGCGTATCTGGCTGAAACCGGAACGGATGGCGCAATACGGACTGGTTCCGTCGGACATTACCGCCATATTGGGTGAGCAGAACATTGAAGCTCCCACTGGTGCATTGGGCGAGAGCTCGAAGAATGTTTTCCAGTTTACGATGAAATATCGCGGACGCCTCAAAAGCGTGGAAGAATTCCGGAACACGGTTGTCCGTTCGCGGGAAGACGGTTCGATACTTCGCCTGCAAGATGTGGCAGAGGTGGAACTGGGTACGATGACGTATAGTTTCCGCAGTGAGATGGACAGTCAGCCTGCCGTTCTTTATATGATATTCCAGACGGCAGGTTCCAATGCTACCGCTGTCAACAAAGAAATCACTACGCAGATAGAGCGGATGGAGAAGAATCTGCCGGAAGGAACGGAGTTCGTCACGATGATGAGTTCCAATGACTTCCTTTTCGCTTCCATACACAATGTGGTGGAGACGCTGATTATTGCCATCATTCTGGTCATCCTCGTGGTCTATTTCTTCTTGCAGGATCTGAAGAGTACGCTGATCCCGTCCATCTCTATCATTGTGTCGTTGGTGGGTACGTTTGCCTGTCTGGTGGCTGCGGGCTTCAGTCTGAACATTCTGACACTGTTTGCGCTGGTGCTTGCCATCGGTACGGTGGTGGATGATGCCATTGTGGTGGTGGAGGCCGTGCAATCCAAGTTCGATGCCGGATATAAGTCTGCCTATCTTGCCACGAAAGATGCAATGGGCGACGTGACGATGGCTATTGTCTCCTGTACCTGTGTATTTATGGCTGTGTTTATTCCTGTAACCTTCATGGGAGGTACTTCGGGCGTGTTCTATACACAATTCGGTATCACGATGGCAACTGCCGTAGGTATTTCGATGATTTCGGCTTTGACGCTCTGTCCCGCTTTGTGCGCCATCATGATGCGTCCGTCGGACGGAACCAAGAGCGCCAAGAGCATCAACGGACGGGTACGTGCAGCTTACAATGCTTCGTTCAATGCCGTATTGGGTAAATATAAGAGAGGTGTGATGTTCTTCATCCGCCATCGCTGGATGGTGTGGACTTCACTGGCTGTTGCCGTTGCTTTGCTGGTTTACCTGATGAGTACCACTAAAACGGGACTTGTGCCGCAGGAAGACCAGGGTGTCATTATGGTGAATGTCAGCATTTCACCGGGAAGCACGCTCGAAGAAACCACGAAAGTGATGGACCGCCTGGAAAATATCCTGAAAGATACGCCCGAAATAGAACACTACGCCCGCGTAGCAGGATACGGACTGATATCCGGTCAGGGAACTTCGTACGGTACGATTATTATCCGCCTGAAAGACTGGAGCGAACGAAAGGGCAAGGAGCATAGCTCGGATGCTGTGGTGTCACGCCTCAACGGACAATTCCAGGCGATAAAGGAAGCGCAGGTATTCAGCTTCCAGCCTGCCATGATTCCGGGTTACGGTATGGGTAACTCCCTCGAACTGAACCTTCAGGACATGACGGGTGGAGAATTGGCTACGTTCTATGAAGCGGCTATACAGTTCCTTGGTGCTCTGAACGAGCGTCCGGAGGTAGCGATGGCTTATACATCGTATGCTATCAACTTCCCGCAGATATCGGTGGAAGTGGACGCTGCCAAATGTAAGCGTGCAGGAATTTCGCCGAGTGCGGTGCTCGATGCGGTGGGCAGTTATTGCGGTGGCGCGTATATTTCCAACTATAACCAGTATGGTAAAGTATATCGTGTGATGATGCAGGCTTCGCCTGAATACCGCCTCGACGAGCAGGCACTGAATAATATGTTTGTACGCAATGGTACGCAGATGGCTCCGGTGAGCCAGTTCGTGACGCTGAAACAAGTGCTGGGACCGGAAACGGCCAACCGTTTCAATCTTTACAGCACCATCACCGCCAATGTGAATCCTGCCGACGGTTACTCCTCCGGCGAGGTGCAGAAAGTGATTGAAGAAGTGGCTGCACAGTCTTTGCCGGCAGGCTACGGATATGAATATGGTGGTATGGCACGCGAAGAAGCAAGTAGCGGTGGTGCGCAGACGGTTTTCATTTACGCCATCTGTATCTTCCTTATCTATCTGATTCTGGCCTGTCTTTATGAGAGTTTCCTCATACCGTTTGCTGTTATCTTCTCCGTGCCGTTCGGGCTGATGGGATCGTTCCTTTTCGCCAAAATACTCGGGTTGGAGAATAATATCTATCTGCAGACAGGTGTGATTATGTTGATCGGTTTGCTGGCTAAGACGGCCATTCTGATTACGGAGTACGCCATAGAACGTCGCCGCAAGGGAATGGGTATCGTGGAGTCTGCCTACTCTGCCGCACAAGTCCGCTTGCGTCCTATCCTGATGACGGTGTTGACGATGATCTTCGGTATGCTTCCGCTGATGTTTTCCTCCGGTGCAGGTGCCAATGGCAACAGTTCGCTGGGTACGGGTGTTGTGGGCGGTATGGCTGTCGGGACACTGGCATTGCTCTTTGTCGTTCCGGTTTTCTACATCATCTTTGAGTTTTTGCAGGAGAAAATCCGCAAACCGATGGAAGAGGAACCAGATGTGCAGGTGCTTTTAGAGAAAGAAAAGAGTGAAGTTGAACGCGAACGTAAATAAATGAAAGAAAGAATGAAGAAGAATATCATCACATTAGTTGCCATCAGTCTGTCGTTGAGCGGTTGTGGCATCTATACCAAATACGAACCCGCCACTGTCGTTCCCGACGATCTGTACGGCGGGGAAGTGGTGACCGAAGACACTGCCGGTCTGGGTAATATGGACTGGCGGGAACTCTTCACCGACCCTTATCTGCAATCCCTCATTGAAGTGGGATTGCAGACCAATACCGATTATCAGTCTGCCCAGCTCCGTGTGGAAGAAGCACAGGCCGTACTTATGTCCGCCAAACTTGCTTTTCTGCCCGCTTTTGCTCTTGCTCCGCAGGGAACAGTGAGCAGTTTCGATACGCAGAAGGCTACGCAGACTTATTCGTTGCCCGTTACTGCCAGTTGGGAGTTGGACGTTTTCGGGCGTATGCGCAACTCCAAGAAACAGGCGAAAGCGCTTTATGCTCAAAGCGAGGATTATCGTCAGGCAGTCCGTACACAGTTGATAGCAGGTATCGCCAATACCTATTATACCTTGTTGATGCTGGACGAACAACTCGACATCTCCCGTCAGACGGAAGAGGCATGGAAAGAAACCGTTGCGTCTACCCGTGCATTGATGAATGCGGGATTGGCAAACGAATCGGCTGTGTCGCAGATGGAGGCGGCCTATTATCAGGTGCAGGGTTCGGTCCTCGATTTGCAGCAGCAGATCAGTCAGGTGGAGAATAGTCTTGCCTTATTATTGGCCGAGACGCCACGCAACTATGAACGTGGGATGCTGGCAAAGCAGCAGTTTCCTGCTGACTTCTCGATAGGGATTCCTGTCCGGATGCTTTCTTCCCGTCCGGATGTCCGCTCGGCAGAGCGGACGCTGGAAGCGGCGTTCTATGGCACCAATGCGGCACGTTCGGCTTTCTATCCTTCCATCACTTTGAGCGGGAGTGCCGGATGGACAAACTCTGCCGGGGCGATGATTATCAATCCGGGCAAGTTTCTCGCGTCAGCGGTAGGTTCGCTTACGCAGCCGCTCTTTAACAGAGGGCAGGTGGTGGCACAATACCGCATTGCCCGTGCGCAACAGGAAGAAGCAGCGCTCGGCTTTCAGCAAACGTTGCTCAATGCCGGTAGTGAGGTGAATGATGCGTTGATTGCCTATCAAACCTGTCAGGGAAAAAGAATCTTGCTGGATAAACAGATCACTTCCCTGCAAACGGCTCTGCGAAGCACTACTCTGTTGATGGAGCATGGTAATACAACCTATCTGGAAGTCCTTACCTCCCGGCAGTCATTGCTTAGTGCGCAACTATCGCAGACGGCCAATCATTTTACTGAAATACAAAGTTTAATTAACCTATACCGTGCTTTAGGAGGAGGTCAGGAATAAACTGTATCATACTCTCTGTTTTCTAATTTAATGAAAGAAGGGCTGCCGGAGAAGTGATTCTGTGGCAGCCCGTTTTGTAATCGGTCAATATACGGTGCATTGGCTTGCAGCCGGAAACTTCAGCCAGCATAAAGAATAATGATGGTATTATTTATCAGCCAGACCTTTCTTTTTCCTTTCTTTATATTGACTGGGCGTCTCTCCCGTATATTGCTTGAATGTCGTACTGAAATAACTCGGAGTGGTAAATCCGGTTTTCTCTGCAATTTCAGAGAAGGGCATATCCGTGCCGGATATCAATGTAATAGCTTTTTCTATACGGAGCTTACTGATATATTCGTTCGCTCCCATGCCTGTAAGTGCTTTCAGCTTGTTATAAAGCGAAGAACGCCCCAATCCTACTTCTTGGCAGATAAACTGGATGCCCAGGTTGGTATTATCTATATTTTCCTGGATGATACTATTCAGTTTAATCAGGAATGTTTCGTCTGTCAGGCTGATGGTGCTTTCTTCCGGAGTGGGGATTAATCCTGCATTCAGATACCTTTTCTTGGTATATTCCCGGTTTTTCAACCGGTTGCGGATAAGTTCCATTAGCATTTCCACTTCGAAAGGTTTGCTTAAATAGCCGTCCGCTCCATTCTTATAACCGCTTATTTGGCTTTGCCTGTCATCTCTGGCAGTTAGCAGAATGACTGGGATGTGACTGATATTGATATCCTCTTTAATCGTTTTACAAAGTTTATACCCGTTCATCCGAGGCATCATCACGTCACTGACTATAATATCAGGGACATGGCTTCTGACCAGTTGAAGGGCTTCCACCCCGTCTCCGGCGATAATTATCCGTTTGAAGTATCCTTCGAACGTTCTTTTCAGAAAGTCTGTCATATCCGGATTGTCATCCACTACGAGAATAGTGTATGGAGTGGTATCGAATACTTCTTTTACGGATGGCAGCCCGCTGTTTTCATCCATCATCAACTCGTTCAGATAAGCTTTTGGCTCACAGATGATTTCTTCCAGTTCCTGCCTCAACGGCAACTCAAAGAAAAAGCTGGCTCCGGTTTCTTCATTATCCTGTGCGCCGATAGAGCCGCCGTGCAGTTCCACCAGAATCTTGGAGTAAGACAAGCCGATTCCTGTTCCGCTCTGTTCTCCCGTTCCCTGGTAGAAGCGGGTAAAGAGCTTGTGCGTATCCACTTGTTTCAGTCCGCATCCCTGGTCGATGATGGAGATACGCACCCGGTTTTCTTCGGGCAGCAGTTCCGAAGCAATCGTTATTTCCGTGTCCTGCGGACTGTGTTTCAAGGCATTGATAAGCAGGTTACTTAGGATAATCTCGCATTTGTCCTTATCGAAACTGACTTTCTCTATCCGTGGGTCGAGCTGATAGCGGATATGCACATTCTTTGCTTCCCCCTCACTGATAAAATCCTGCGAAACGTGTTCAATCCATTGATTGAGCGGATGAGGCTGAATTTGCAGTTTACTCTCCCCTACTTCCATTTTCCGCACGTCGAGCACCATATTAATCAAGTTCTTCATCCGTTGTGCCTGCCGGTAGATGGCTTTTAACGGCAGATATTGGCTGTCTCCGGAAGAGAGCGACTTCAAAATCTGATTGAGTGGCGCATGAATAAGCGTCAGCGGAGTCCGTAGTTCGTGGCTGATATTGATAAGAAAACGTACCTTTTCCTCGTACATCTGTTTCTCATGCTCTTTCATCGCCCATTTCAGTTTTTCCTGATTACGTTTCAATGTTCTGCGGAAAGTTTCGATGATTATGGTGGCAATGAGAATGGTGCAACCGAGAATGAACCACCACGTGCGATACCATGGCGGAAGTACGGTTAGTTCTAGTATTTTCTGGTTGGGAATCCAGCTGCCGTCTTTCGCTGTGCATGAAGCCATAATCTTGTAATTGCCCGGTGGTAACGACCGGATTACCAATTCCGGCTGGTACGATTCGATATACTGGTCGTTCAGCCCCTCTATCCGATAGCGGTAGACTTTCTTACGGAAGATATCCTCTTCTTTCGACATGATTCGGATGGTGATATTGCTGTCCCATGGGACAGAGATTGCTGCCGGATGACTATATAGTTTGTTCTGTGCAGGCTCACCATTGATGATAATATCCAACAGTTGCAGTTCCGGCATTTCCGATGTATTCAGCAGCAGCTGGCCGTCAATGCGCAGCATACCCTTTACACCGCCGATATAGACATCCCCCTCATTGTTTACCAACCGGGCGTTGGGCAGATATTCGTTTTGGATAGCTCCGTTCGACTCTCCGAAGAGAACGAACTTCTGTTCCTGTATAAGCCAGGCGAAAAGCAGATTATCCGCACCTATCCATACTTTGCCCCTCTGGTCGCATTGCACCATGTTGACTTCGGTAAACAGGTTGGTAGGGATGTGCGTCTGCTTTTGGGAAACGGGGTTGTAGTGGATAAGGCCGAAATTGCTTCCTATCCAGAAATCGCCGTGCTCGTCGTGTGACGCCGAACTGATTACGGTATCCTGATAACATTCGAAGGTTGTTTGCAGCAAGGAATCCCCATCGTGCAGTTCGTAGATATGTTTGAAATCGTTGATGTAAGTCCGGTTGTTCTCGTGCTTGAAGGGGACGAGCGTGCCGACAATACTTTTCCCTTCTTCTCCGGTGACCTTGTCGAATTTCTTTTCTTTCAGGTGATACTGGTAGACATGGTCGCCCAGTAATAACACGGTGTTGGGGGTGTTCTGATATAAGTTGACCGATTTACCCCGGTTGCAAAGTTGTGTCGTAGTTTCTTTGTCGACAATGGTAAAAGGCTGTTTCTCCCCGGTTGCGGGGTTGAATATGAATACTCCTTTGGAGAAAAGGGAAATCAGTAGTTTTCCGGGAGTGAATCCGCTGATAAACGCTATTTTATCGTTCCAGGTAGAAAGATAATGGGTGAATTTCTCGGTACGCGGGTTAAAGAGGTTGATACCGCCGCCGTCCGTACCAATCCAGATACTGTCGGTCGATTGGCGGTAAAGGCTTCGCACGGTGCTGTTGCTTAGTCCGCGGTCGTTGCCGGGGACTACGTCGGTGTAGGTTTTCATGAACACTTCCCGGATGCTGATTAATCCGTTGCAGGTGCTTCCTGCCCATATATTGTTATTGTGGTCGTTGTGCAGGCAGAGAATGGAGTTGGCGGGGAGAGAGTAGTTTTCACGTCCCGGGATATATTCCAGTTGGGAGATTTCCCCGGTTTCGGAGGTGAGGATATTGATTCCGCCGCCATCTGTTCCTATCCACAGTTGCCCTTCCCTTTCGGCGAGGCTTAGGACGATGTCGTTGCTAAGGGCGGAGTTGCGGGTGGAGTACGAAGCCAGTAGTTTGCCGTCGTATGAGTAGCAACGAAGTCCGCCGCTGTAAGGGGCAATCCATATTCTTTTCCGGCTGTCGGTCATCATGGTGGTAATTTCCGGCCCGCAGTCGAAAGGGGGCCGTCTGTGCTCTCCGGTATGCAGGTCTACGAGGTATATGCCTGTCCAACGGCTGCAACAAAGCAACGTCTTTGAATCCCACATACTGAGAGCGTTGATTTTAAAAGAGTTGGCGTTGAAATATTGCAGAAGCCGGAGAGAAGAATCGTTATAACTATATTTGTAAATCCTGTCCTTGCCGCCAAAGAGGATTCCGTCCGGGACAAGGCAGAAGGAATAGGCGGTGATATTCTTCCCGTCCTCGTCCGTGGGGAACGTGAAGTCGTTGCTCTGCTGTTGGTAGCGGGCAATACCTTTTTCAGTCAGTACCCAGATGTTGTGTTGCTTGTCTTCGGCAATCTGATAAATCAGGTTGTGGAGAAGCGAGTTCGGGTCGTTTGCCTGGTGTTTGTATCTTTTCAGTTCGTGCCCGTCGAACTTTCCCAGTCCCGATTTGGTACCTATCCATACGAAACCCTGCTCATCCCGGAGAATACAGCGCACGTTGGAAGGCAGCCCTTCTTTCAGAGAGATTTGTTTAAAGTAATAGTGTTCTGCCCGGAGAGGGAGAACACCGACTAACTGTATGATAAAGAAAAGGCTTGGCAGAACAGCGTATTTGGTTTTCATGTAAAGCAGGTTTGTTTATGAGGACAGATGCCTTCTTTATAATACGGCTAACTTGTCCCCTTTTAAGGTGATTTCGTATTTTTTCCCTTTTACGGTCTTGAACTTGAGCGTCTTGTCTCCGTATCTTACGTTACAGGGGATTCCGGATTTGGAATGGATGATAGCTTTCTCCAGTTGTCCCTCTTTCCAGGAGATGGAAACCTCAAAATTTCCTTTGGCGCAGATTCCGCTTATTGAGCCGTTTGCCCATGCATCCGGCAAAGCGGGAAGAAGTTGGATGAATCCCATGTGGCTTTGCAATAACATCTCGGTTATTCCTGCCGTACCGCCGAAGTTTCCGTCTATCTGGAAAGGCGCATGGGTATCCCAGAGGTTATCCAACGTACCGTTTTTCAACAAATTGCCGTACAGTTTATACGCATGGTTTCCGTCTTGCAGTCGTGCCCATTGGTTGAGTTTCCAACCCATGCTCCAGCCGGTAGCGCCGTCTCCGCGATGTTCCAGTACCACTTTGGCTGCCTGTGCAAGTTCGGGGGTAGTCACGGGAGAGATGGTATGTCCCGGATGCAATCCGAACAGGTGGTTGACGTGGCGGTGTTCATCTTTCGGGTCGTCTATGTCGGTAGACCATTCCAACAACTGACCGTAGCGTCCTATGCGGTACGGAACTAGTTTTGCCAATACATTCTCCCATTGTTTGCGTTCTTTGGCGTCCGTTCCGAGCACCTTGCTTGCCTGGATGGCGTCCAGTAATATTTCACGTACTACGGCATGCGCGAAAGTGACTCCCTCGTCCACCGGGCCGTGTTCGGGAGAAGTGGAAGGAGCGGCGGTGTAAGTCCCGTCGGGCTTGTGCCACAAGTGGTCTACCGCAAACTGTGCGCTGCTTTTGATAAGGTCGTAGCCGATTTCCTTTAAGAATTTCGTGTCACGGGTATAATCATAATACTCCCATATATGCGTTGCCAGCCACGGACCGACGGTAGGATTCAGGTTCCATGCCATAGATTTGCTGGATAAGGGAGCTGTGAATCCGAAGATATTGGCAGAGATGGATGCTGTCCATCCGCGGGCGTTGAAATAGGCTTGTGCTGTCTTCTCGCCGGGTTTTACCAAGCTGCGTATAAAGTCAATCAAAGGCCATGTACATTCAGAGAGATTGGTGGGGCACGCAGGCCAGTAGTTCATTTGAATGTTGATATTATTGTGGTAATCTACCCGCCACGGGCCGTCGGTATTGTTGTGCCACAATCCTTGCAGGTTGGCGGGCATATTGCCGGGGCGTGAACTGGCTATGAGCAGGTAACGTCCGAACTGATAGTATAATTGTTCGAGCTGATAGTCCGGCGTACCTTTCTTATAGTTAGCCAGTCGTTTGTAGGTCGGCAGGTTGGGAGTGCCGATTTCCGGATTGATTTCAAAACGTACCCGATTGAACAGCGCGGTATAATCGGCTTCGTGATTACGATAAAGCTCGTCATAACCTTTTTTCAGGACATTGTTCATCATAGCCAGAGTCGTTTGTGACGGGTCGTTGCCGACGTAGGCTTTCGGGTCTTTGAAGTCCGGGGCAAAGTTCATCTTATAATCGGTGTCTGCCGTAAGCAGGAATACCACTTTGTCAGCATCCTTCACAATAATCCGGTCGTTTTCTGCTTTCAGTGTTCCCCCTTTGTGGATAGCTTTGATTCGGAAAGCGAATTTCATTCCGTTGTTATTGAGAACGCCGGTATATACTAATCCGTCGTTTCCATCTGCTTCCAGATGGCTTTTTGCTTCGTTGTTGGGACAATAGCTAAGTACAAGATTCTGTTTTCCGCCTTTGTCGGCAGTAAACTTCATGACCATAACGCTGTCTGGATAGGATATGAAGTATTTACGTTGATACCGTATCCCGTCTTTGTAAAATTGCACCACAGCCATCGCCGAATCCAACGACAGGATGCGGCGGTAATTGCTCATATTGATTTCGCTGAGTCCGGTTTCCACATAAAGCTCTCCCATCGTGGTAAAAGCACCGAAGCGGAACGGAGTCTCGTCTTTTTCTTCATAAGCTCCCAGCCCGTTGAAGTTTTC
>OGDQ01001534.1_pt1 | contig 13182 bp, 5 predicted proteins | sample 1570451 | NCBI WGS metagenome assembly OGDQ01 (sample SAMEA2582171, study PRJEB24529) | metagenome | biome: Human gut stool | place: China | collected 2011 | reverse complement strand
GTTTATATACCATATTGGCTATCTGTGGCTGCCGTAGCTCTTGTTCTGCTACTTGGAGCAACTTGGATGTATTTCTCCGGAAATAAGGTAAATGGGGCGAAAGATGCTTTTGTAGAAGTTGTATCAAAAGAAGGACGTCTATATATGCTGCCTGATAGTTCACGAGTTTGGATGCATCCGGGAAGTTCTATCCGTTATCCGGAGAATTTTGTTCAGAATAGAAAAGTGTGGTTGAAAGGAAATTCCCATTTTGATGTTTATAAACAGGATGGCAAACATTTTATCGTATACATTGATAGGGCTTTTGTAGAAGTAAAAGGTACTTCTTTTTTAATTAATCAGGAACAGGCAAATATTTCTAAAGTCACTTTGTTTAGTGGTAAAGTCGATTTTACGATAGTAGGTACTGAGCATACTATTGAGATGAAACCTTCGCAAGAATTGACCTTCAACGCGGAGAAGGCAAGCGTGAAAGTGGATGAAATGCAAGGAGTGAAATGGAAAGAAGGTAATTATGAATTTACAAATGTTGATTTAAGTTCATGGATTGAGATTGTAGGAAGAATATATAATGTAAAAATATCATTGGAACACGGACAGGCAACCAAGAATCTGTTAAATGGGCGTCTACGTTACAATGAGTCATTGGAAGAAGCTATTGAAAAAATGTGCTTCAGTACAGGGTGGCGATATAGAAAGGAAAATGGAGAATATATCATATTCCGTTAAAGGTATACTATAATATGTTTGTATAATTTTTTAATGTTAATCTTTTAATTATTTAGTATGGAAGAAAAGCAGCAGCATGGCAGGTGGAAGTACCTCATGTGCATTTGGTTTGGAATCTTTTGTTTCCCATTGATTGCAATAGCAGCACAGGGAGTCATAAAGGTGAAAGGGTATTTTAGTGAAGTACAAGCTATCCGTCAGATCGAAAAAAACAGTAATTATGTGTTTTTTTACGATGCAGCGGATTTGGATGAAGTAAAGCGCAAAAACATTGACTGCCAAGGTACGATTGAAAAAGTATTGTCAGTTGTATTTGAAGGGAGTAATGTTAACTATTTAGTCCGGGGAGACGAAGTTGTACTGAAAGTGAATAAACAGAGTGTACAGCAGAAAGGAGAGAAAAGAGTCGTCACGGGTGTGGTTACAGACGCCATAGACGGCGAGCCGTTGGTAGGTGTGAACATTGTTGTGAAAGGTCAGAAAAGTGGAACTATCACGGATTTGAATGGTAGATATTCTATTTCTGTGAGCGGAGACAAAGCCGTACTGGTCTTCTCGTACATCGGTTACCAGAAACGTGAAGCTCCGGTAGAAGATTTAGGGGTGGTTAATGTCACGATGTCCGGAGAACAGCAGACGTTGAACGAGGTCGTTGTTGTAGGTTCCGGAGTACAAAAGAAAGTGAGTGTGACAGGGGCTATTACAAATGTGAAAGGAGATATTTTACGAATGCCGACTTCACAATTAAGTACTTCGTTTGCCGGTAAGCTGGCAGGTGTGATTGCTACCACTAAAACAGGAGAGCCGGGTTCCGGGGCTGATTTTTATATTCGCGGTATTTCTACTTTTGGCGGGCGTACAACACCGCTTATATTATTGGACGATGTAGAAATTTCAGTAGCTGATCTGAACTATGTGCCGGCGGAAAATATCGAGAGTTTCTCCATTTTAAAAGATGCTTCTGCAACTGCCATTTATGGTGCACGCGGTGCAAATGGTGTAATGATAATCTCGACAAAGGGAGGTGATTACAATATGAAGACGAAAGTTAATGTTAGTGCGGAGAACTCTTTCAATATCATGTCCGATTTTCCTGAGTTTGTAGATGGTCCCAGATATATGGAACTTTACAATGAAGCTGACCTGTCGAGAAATCCGAATAAATCGAAAGATCAATTATTGTATTCGGACAGACGGATCCAGTTGACCCGTGACGGGGTAAATCCTTATGTATATCCGAATGTGGATTGGCAGGATGTCATTTTCAAAAAGATGACAATGACGCAGCGTGCCAATATCAATGTATCGGGAGGAGGTACAAAAGTGAAGTATTATATGAGCTTGAATGTCAGCCACGATAGTGGTTTGCTGAATACGGAGAAAGCTTATTCGTGGAACAATAATATTAATATCATGAATTATACGTTCCAGAATAATATCTCCTATAAGTTGACCCCCACAACGACAATCAGGATGAATATGAATGCTCAGATCCGTCAGAACAAAGGGCCTAATATCAATAGTGCTGATTTGTTTAAAATGATTCTGACGACTACTCCGGTAACTTTCCCTGCAACTTATCCTGCGCAACCGGGTGATACGTATATCCGCTATGGGTCTGATTATCAGAGTTCGGACTATCTTTATCCTAATCCTTATGCGCAGATGATGACTTCTTATAAGGAGCAGAATGCGAATACATTGAATACAGTCATTAAAGTGGAGCAGGATTTTGGGTTTGTAACAAAAGGATTGAAGGCAAATATTTGGGTAAACTTTAAAAACTGGTCCAGCAGTTCCTACAATCGTTCCATTACTCCTTATCTTTTCAGAGCTGTGGGATACAGTGAAGATAGTCCGTTGGAATATGACTTGGAACGTATTCAGGAAGGTGCAGACTATATAGCACAGTCGGATATTGCCAGAAGTTTGGATCAGACATTTGAATTTCAGGGAAATATCAGTTATAATCGTCAATTTGGTTTGCACAATGTCGGAGGTATGTTGATGTACCGGCAAAGGGAATACAGAAGTGATGTGCTTCCTAATCGTAATCAAGGAGTCTCAGGACGTTTCACATATGATTACGGACAACGTTATCTGGCTGAAATCAACTTCGGTTATAACGGTACGGAACGTCTTGCCAAGAAGAAGCGTTTCGGTTTCTTCCCGGCAATGTCTTTAGGATGGGTTATCAGTAATGAGAAGTTCTTTGAACCTTTGAAAAATGCGGTGAATAATCTGAAAGTGAGAGCCTCTTATGGATTGGTAGGTAGCGATGATCTGGCACAAGCGGGCGGAAGCTATTATTTATATATTGATAAGCTGACGGATAATAAATTGGATCAGATAAAGTGGACATTTGGAGAGAGTATGAATCACACATTGGGAGGTCCGGAGATTGCCTATTATGCAAATCTGGATGCTGTGTGGGAAAAAGCGAAGAAATTTGATATTGGCGTAGATATGACTTTGTTTGACCACTGGAATATAACAATAGACTATTTCTATGACAAACGTTACGATATATTTATGGAACGTCAGTCTTGGCCTAATTCTTTGGGTTATGGTAAAGCAAAACCTTGGGGAAATGTCGGTAAAATGGATAATAAGGGTGTGGAGTTCAGCCTTAATTATCATAAGAATTTCTCTAAAGATTTGGGGGCTAGTTTTCAGGCTAACCTGACATATAATAAAAATAAGTTGGTTTATAAAGACGAACCGGATTATCCTACTATTTGGAAGTCGGAAACAGGAAAACCATATTCCAGATTGACCGGATATATTTCGGAAGGACTGTTCCAGAGCCAGGAGGAGATAGATAACAGCCCGGAACAGATGGTAGGAAATAGCACTCCGAAGGTCGGTGATATCAAATACCGTGATTTGAATGGTGATGGAAAAATAACGGAAGACGACCAATGTATGATTTCCAAGTACGGTTCTGTTCCACGTTTGCAATATGGTTTCGGTGGTACCATTAATTATAAAAAATTCGACTTTGGTATTTTCTTCAGTGGTTCGGCATTGCGTTCCATTCTGATCAATGGTTTGGACCCCTTCCTTGAAGGGAATCGTATACCGAATAAGAATGTGTTGAAATTTATTGCAGATAATCACTGGTCGGTAGATAATCCGAATCCGAATGCCGAATATCCGCGTTTGGGATTGACGACCGGTGATATAGGTAATAATACGGTCAACAGTACTTATTGGTTGCGTAATGGTTCTTTCCTGCGTCTGAAGAATCTGGAAATCGGTTATAAAATTCCGTATGGGCGTATTTATGTCAGTGGTGCGAATCTGCTTCGTTTCAGCCCGTTTGATTTGTGGGATCCGGAATTGAGCAGTTGGAATAGCTATCCGTTGCAACGTACGGTCAATGTAGGTTTACAACTTAATTTCTAATAATCTAAATCATAGAAGATATGAATATTCTGAAAAATATAGTTCGAGTGGGTCTGATTGTGACTGCTCTTTCATTTAATTTAGTTTCTTGTGATTATCTGGATGTAGTTCCGCCTGAACAAGCAGGGCTACAGGATGCCACAAAGACCCGGAAAAGTACTTTAGGATTTCTGTTCACTTGTTATGCAGGACTTCAGGAAGATGATTCTCCTATTGGTCACACAAGTGCTCTTAATGGTTCCACAGATGAGTTTGCACTGCCGATAGAATGGCGGAACGATAGTGGAGCTTTTTGGGATGATTATGCATATAATTTAGTCTCGGCAGCCAATCCGGATGGACTTTGGGGTAATTATTATAAGTATATTGGTCAATGCTATCTTTTTTTACGTCAGGTCGAAAATAATCCTGGTGAAACCTTATTGCAGGAATGGTTACCGGGTGAAAAAGAACAGTGGTTGGCCGAAGCTCATTTTTTAATTGCTTATTATCATTTTGCATTACTGAGAAAATACGGTCCTATACCTGTTGTTACGGAATATGTACCTCAGAGTACTCCCTCTTCCGACTTTGGTGGAAGATATCATTATGATTATTGTGTTAACTGGATTGCATATCAACTTGATCTGGCAGCACAGAATTTGCCGCCGACCCGTGAGGGAACAGAATGGGGACGTGCTACTTCTACGATGGCTAAAGCTTTGAAAGCCCGTGTACTGATGTATGCTGCTTCTCCTCTTTGGAATGGTCAATTCCCTTTTTCTTCATGGAAGAATAAAGTGAATACTCCCGGGGATAAAGACTTTTTTGTAGGTGATGATGCTAAATATAAAGAATCTATCGGACGGGATGATTATGGCATTGAACTGGTAAGTAGCAGTTATAATGAGAAAAAATGGGAAAGAGCGATGGAGGCCTGTCAGAAGGCGTTGGATTTTGCGCTTAATGAGGGTGGATGCCGTCTTTATGGAACGGAAGCTTCTGATATGACATTGTATCAGACAGAACTGGGAAATAATGATAAGTGGTTACCTTATGTGCCGGGAAAGGAGGATAATAATATTCAGGAGAACAGAGAGTTCAAAGAAAGAGTAATGATGCTTCGTTATATGGTTGCTTCCCGCTATCCGCATAATAAGGAATTAATCTGGGGGCTAACCGGTAAGAATATTAATTCAAGAATACAGGGACGTATACCGGCGCATATATTCCAAACAGGTAATAAGACTTCTTGGGCAGGGGGATTTTCAGCTATTTCTCCGACGCTATATACCATTGAACATTTCTATACGGAAGATGGTGTGTTGCCTGAAGAGGCCGCTTCAACAGGCGATTTTGCTTCAAGAGCAGAATGGTTCCAAAAAGCAGGAATAGCAGGAAACAACAGAGAGGATATTATTAAACTTTGTGTGAACCGTGAACCGCGTTTTTACGCATGGATGGCGTTCGATGGTGGTGATTACGGTTCAAAGTTGTTGAAGGCCAGCAGTGGCGATGCAGGTTCGCCATGCGTTTTGAACATGAAGACTGCTGCAGGACATGGATACGACCTTACCAGAAGTCCGCGTAACTATAATGTTACAGGATTTATGACCCAAAAATATGTAAATCCGACAGCTCAATTTGTATTCGATGGTGGAGCTTTCCAGGCTGGAGATACCAAACCGATACCTCTTATACGTTTGGCAGAATTGTATCTGAATCTGGCGGAATGTCAGGCGAACGTAGGTGGTGCCAATCTGGCAAATGCTTTAGCCAACTTGAAGGAGGTTCGTGACCGTGCCGGTGTTCCCACGACTACGACTGTACCGGAACAGAGTAAATTAATTGAAATGATTCATAATGAGCGATTTATTGAGTTCTGGAATGAAGGCCATCGTTATCATGATGTGCGCCGTTGGGCGGAAGGTCAGAAATACTTTGGTGCTAAACGTGAGGGGTTGAACGCAATGGTGAAAGATGTACCGTTTGAAAAATTTAATGTAAGGACTACTATTGACCAGCCTTTCAGATGGAACGACCGTTTATATCTGGCTCCTATTCAGAATGCCGAAGTGTATAAAAACCCGCAAATGGTTCAGGCATACGGTTACTAATTGTATTATGAATTTAAAAAGCAAATTTATGAAGAAAAGTTTATTTATACCATTATTATGCGGATTGTCATTTGTCTATACGGCATGTGATGAATATGATGATACATATCCGAAAGAATATCATAAGATCTTGTCTTTGAAGCAAACCGGAGAAGAAAGTAAAATTCTTTATAACACCGGTCAGGATGCTTCTTTTGATATAACAATCATGAAGACCGGATGTGATCCGTCATTAACGGCTCAGGCTCAATTGACTGTATTGTCGGATGAAGCATTAAAGGAATACAATGAAAATTATACTATTTTGCCTTCAAATACCTATTCTATAGATGGCAGCGAGTTGATTTTTCAGTCCGATGAGAGATATAAAATGTCCAAAGTGGTGATGAAAACGAGTGCAATTCAAGCCTTGGTAGAACTTCCGGAAAATGCTGATAAGACTTTTGTATTGCCCATTTCATTGGTTAGTGCTACGGATTCTGTAAATTCTATGAATAATCTCTATGTCATGAAGCCTGTGATTACCACTCCGAAGCTGGAATTTAAAGTCTCTGAGGAAGAATGTGTCCAAGGGTTTATAAATAGTACGGATCCTGTTTTATTCACTATACCTATGGGGTTAGAGATAGACAACCAATGGGATTTCACGGCTAAGGTAGAAGTTGTGAATAACGATGGAAAGGAAGGATACTTGTCTTCTAGTTCAGTAACGCTGGAAAATGACGGTCTGGTAACGTTTGAGCCGGGAAAAGAAGCTTCATTGAAGGTGTCGGTATCGGCAGGAAGCGGTGATGATTTGACAAATCTGGTTGTAGGAGGACGAGTGGCTATTAAAATTACCGAAATAGAAGGAATTAATTTTGATTTTGATAGTCGGGAGTTTAATCTGACAGTGACAGGTAAAGAATATGAGTATAATAACAAAGGGTTGGATGCTTCTATGTTGAGTTTCAATTTCCCCGATTTTGTAGGTAATACAACTGCTGCGAGTTTGTTTGATAAAGATCCTGCAACGTATGTGCAGACTCCATTCCCTAATAGGAACTTTGTTAATACCGGCGGCACTAATCCTTATCTCCAATTGCAACTTCCGGAAGGAGTTACAGATTTTGCCATCTCATGGACACAGTGTTTACAAAATGAAGTCTCTTTATTGAGAGGATTTGATGTACTTTGGTCTGTTGATGGTACATTTGAGGATATTCCTAATGCTCGAAAGTCATATAGTGTGGCTGATTTGAGCGCGGCAGGTGCGGTTAACTTGGGAGCTTCTTTCACAACATCAGCTTGCCATTGTGATACCCCGGTTAAGTTTATACGTATAGTACAAACTTGGAATTGTGAGAGTACCACTGATGCAGGTGGAAGGTGGCAATTCCGATTGGCTGAACTTAAACTTTACGGAGTATCCATTAAATAAGATATATATCTGAAAAATAGCTTTATCCGTTGGTTGGTTTGAGTATAAAAGGATTCCGGCCAACGGATTTTTTATCAGTTAAATCTAATATTATTTATTATGGTAAATTTCTTGAAGACACACTTTGGTACCATGTTGACAGTGCTATGCGTCCTGTTACTTTTTACTGCTTGCAGTGACGATGAAGAGGTGATAGATCCCTTTCTAAAAACAGACTTGATTGGTGAAACAATCAATTTGGGTTCGGATGCCGTAGAAGCATTTGACGTGAAAGTAATAACGAACCGGAGAGACTGGGAAATTGCTTCTTTAGGAGTTGTTCAATGGTGTAATTACGAAATCATTCCGGATGGAGAAAATGCTATCATTCGTTTTTCCGTTGCCGAGAATGAGGAAGCCACGCAACGTGAGACAGAATACCGGTTAACGGCACCAGGTTGCCAGCCTTTGAAAATAAAAATTGTTCAATTAGGAACAGAATATGCGATTCTTTTTGATCAGTCCACCCCTAGGAAAGTAACACAGGAGGGTGAAGAATTTTTGTTGACTGTAACTTCTAATGTCGCTAATGAACCTACGATAGAGGCTGATATGGAAGGCTGGGTTGAAATAATAGAACAACCGATAGTGACAAGAACTTTTTCAGACAAGATTTTTAAGGTTACAGTACATAAGAACATCACGTTTCAGAATCGCACGGGGCATATTAAATTTGTCTCAACTGCGTTAAAAGACCCCGTAGTTTTTACTATCATTCAGGAGAAAGCCTCCACTGAAGGTATGGGTGATACGAAATTGAAGGTAAAAAGCGCGGAACTTATAGAAGGCAATGTTTACGGCAATCAGGATGTCAGTAAAACTATTGATGGAGACTATTCGACAAATTATAGTAGTGCCTCACTAGGTTCGCCGGAAGCCAATAGAGGACATTCTATTATCATTGAATATACATTGGAACAGCCCGAAAACATAGGTTATGTTCGTTTGATGCAACGTTCGAACAATGATAAAAATTCTCTTTTTGCCAGTGGAGGTGTTTCGGTTTTGAAAGAAGGCGAAACTACTTGGAATGAGGAAATCGGTTTTGTAGCCGCACAAATGGCGGGAGCGGCTGTTGATATTAGTGTTAATAGCCTTCAAGTGAGTAAAGTGCGTGTACGTATCGATCGGATGACGCCTGGAATTGATAACGTCAATGTGGCTCTGGCCGAGTTCGAGTGTTATCAGTATTCGGATAATACAAATGACATTTTGGAAGCGCAAAAGTTCTTTACGGACGAGACCTATTCGGAATTAAAGGGTACAGTGACTTCAGAAAGCCTTAAGGAGATCAAGACCGCCGTTATTTATCAATTAGCGAAAGAGTTGCTGGAAGGGAAATACGATAAAAAATTTCGTTTTAGTACCTACCATTCTTGCAAGAGTCCTGAAATAGTGGCAGAAGAACTGACTATAGGCTCAAGAAGCATATATGATAATCCGACGGGAATCTATTTTACGCAGGGAGAGCCGGTGCTGGTTTTCGTTATGTACAAAGGAGCAAGCAATACCCCGCTGAGTCTTGCCATTGCCGATTATAGGGAAGGTGGAAAGAAAAGCGTGATCTCCTTGCGGGGAGGTTTGAATGTGATTACTCCGGCAAATTCGGGTAATGGCTATATTCAATATTGGACGAGAGATGATGCCGGAGATACAGATGTCGATATTCATTTTTGTTTCGGTAAACAGATTGGCTATTGGGATGTAAGACGTGGTGATACGGATGCCACTTGGCCGGAAATATTGGAGAGGGCTAAGAGAAGTGCGGTGGATATTCCGAATGCGATGATGGATATTCTGGGACAAAGAGTACACTTGCAGAATACGGTGAATGCCTTTGCCAAATGTGCGCCAAACGCAATTCAGGCAGTAGTCGATATGCACGACCGTATGTTGGATTTTGAATATTTGATGATGGGACTGGTGAAAAACAATGCTGTGCCTGCTAACCGCTTTTTTGGCGTCCGTTCTTGGGGAGGAAGTCCTAACTGGAACGGAGTATGTGCCAATTATCCCAACACGGAAGATGCGATGTTGGTTCCGAAGGTCTTTTATAGAAAGAATAATGTATGGGTTTTCGGACATGAGTTTGGGCATGGCAACCAGGTTGCCCAGATGAAAGGCAATGGTTGGACGGAAGTGACCAATAATCTTTACTGTTCATTTGCTCAGTATATGATGAGAAACGATCCGTTGAGTGAAGGCTATCTGAGACTGGAACATGAATCCTTCAAGCGTCCGGGAGCACGTTCGGCTTTGGCGGGCGGGCGTATAAATGCTTTCTTGAACGAAGCTTTGGTTGCCCATAAATCGTACTTCATGCAAGTGGCAACTATTTCCACCGACAAACCGGGCGTATGGGAATCTGATCCGTTTGTGAAATTAATCCCTTTATGGCAAATGACTATGTATTTTATGGCAGCGGATATAAAACCTGATTTTTGGCCTGATGTGCATTGGGCGGCTATCCATGATAATGACAAGAGTTACTCTCCGGGGCGGAGGTATGTGAATTTCATGAAACGTGCTATTGACGCTTCGGGACTGAATCTTTGCGGATTCTTCGAGGGTATGGGGCTGCTGAAAGTATTTGATAATGTGAAGGTGGATGACTACACGGTTGCTACCATAAATATAACGCAGGAAATGGTAGATGAAGTGAAAGCTTACGGAGAAGGAAAACCATTACCTTCAGGCGGTATGCAATACATCTCGGCCAACAGCGTGGAAGCATTCAAGAGCAAAAGTAACGTAGAAGGAACATTTAATTCCGGGATTACCAAAGGAACTGATTATGTCACGGTAGACCATGCTATATGGAAGAATGTAGTTGCTTTTGAAACATATAAAGGCAAAGAACTGACTGATATTTGTATAGTCGGTACTGGTGACGTTACTAATAAGACAACTCGTGTGGATTATCCTACCGGAGCGACTCGGATTGAGGCCGTAGGTTGGGATGGAAGTCGGACTTTGGTGACCGGCAGTAGATAAAAAAGAGAAAAGCCTTCGATCAATCAGGATAATAACTTAACACATACACTAATCGATCATATGAGCTACTGTTTTAATATTCAAGTAGAGATGCGGAAAAAGCATTCTTACTTGAATATTAAAACAGAGCTCTATTTTTAGAATACAGGCATTTGCCAGATGAACCCTACTGAAACCCGGTTGGTACTGTAATTCTCCTGTCCCAGCACCTTGGCGCGGGAAGTGAAATCGTAGGACCGTCCTACATACGTGACGAAGAAATGCAGGTTGGTTTCCATTGGATAAAACTCGATACCGGCAAGGTATCCCCATGAAGTGCTGTAATTCCCCTTCTCTATTCCTTCGGACGCCTTCGTAACCGAAGCCGTTTCATACATACCTTTCACGAAAGCGTTCCATTTCGGCAGGAACCGGTAATTACATTTGGCAACTACGGACAGATAACCCGCATCGAATGCATTATGTCCGCCCGGACGGCCGACAATGTTCGTGATAATGCCTTTCCGGTCAATATCTTCCTTTGAATACATGAAGTCGACGAACGCGTTCCATTTGCCGAGATTCAGCTCGTTTCCCACTGCATAATAGTACATATTATGACTTTTGGCTTCGTTCATGACGGAAGCCGACCAACGGGTTTTGAATACATTATTGAAATTACCGTTCCAGTTCAGTGTGTAAACCAGTGGCATTTTGCCCGACTTCAAATCGGGGATATTCCCTTCGGCGTCTTCCGTGATTCCGTACGTACTGTCGAAAGAACTGTTGCGGCTGTTCAATATCTGTAAGTTCAGCTGCTGATCGGGCGTGATATTATAACCGACATTCAATCCCGTCATAAAATTGCTCATATAATCAATCATGTCGCAGTATTGGTAGACATCAATCGGGTTCAGGTCGAACTCGAAACCACCGTATGCGGCACATTGTTTTCCGGCAAAAAGACTGAATTGGTCGTTTAACTGAATTCCGATACCGGCGTAGTCGATAGAAGTCGGCAGGTTGTCAATCATGCCGTTGGCATCATTCGAGCGGTTGAGGCGCTGGCGGTAACGGTATGACAGCCAGTTGTTGATATTCACTGTCGCTTCGATGCGGAGCTGGTGCATATTAAAATCACCTTCCTGAAATCCATCCCGGAAGTGGGCGTCAAAACTACCTTGCATATTCAGGTATAAATTGAACTTATCCGTCTTTTTCTTTACGTTCGTCAGTTCTTCGAACAGGGGAGTATCGGGGGAGAACTTGTCCTTCTTTTCCGCATTTTGCGCATACACTCCTCCTATGCTGCCCGCAAGGAGCAACATAAAAATCAAATTTTTCATAAGTCAGTCCGGTTTTTAGTATTCGTTAAAGTACTGTTGAATTAGCTTCCAGTCCGTGGTCTTGGTAAGAGCGAGCATCAACAATACGCGCGACTTTTGCGGATTCAATTCCTGTGAAGCGACAAACTGATACTTGGCATCATCCACTTCCGCGTCAAGCGTGGTAGGACCTGTCGGGACACGGGAAGAACGAACCACCAGGATACCTTTTCTACGTGCGTCGGTCAGTACCGGGAAGATATTCTTGTGGATATTTCCGTTTCCTACTCCGGCATGGATGATTCCTTTGTATCCGTGTGTCAGTAGCGGAGTCACCATATCTGCCTCGATGTTGGAGTAGCTGTATACGATACCGACTTTAGGCAATGAAGTGAGGTGAGTCACATCAAATACGGATTGAGTGGTATGTTTCTTCAATGTCACCTGGTTATAGAAAACCTGCCCGTTCAGCACATAACCCAGTGCGCCGGAGTTGGGGGCCTGGAAAGTCTGTACGTCGACGGTATTCATTTTCACGGTACTTTCCGCTCCGAGGATCAGGCCGTTCATGGCAACCAGCACACCTTTATCTTTAGATTCCTTGGCGGCGGCAGTGACTACGGCATTGTAAAGATTCAACGGGCCGTCGGCACTTAGCGCGGTAGACGGACGCATGGCACCTACCAGCACGACAGGTTTGTCACTCTTGACAGTCAGGTTCAGGAAGTAAGCAGTTTCTTCCATGGTGTCCGTTCCGTGAGTGATAACGATTCCGTCGATATCCGGACGTTTCAGCAACTCGTTGATTTTCTTGGCAAGTGTCAGCCAGACTTCGTCGTTCATGTCCTGCGAACCGATTCTCACAATCTGCTCGCCTGTCACGTTGGCGATGTCCTTTATTTCGGGCACTGCATCAAGCAATGCGCCGATAGCAACCTGTCCTGCTGTGTAGCTGGTTCCGGTGGCGGAGCTTCCTGTACCCGCAATAGTTCCTCCGGTGGCAAGGATATGAATATTCGGTTTTGCGGCAAAAGCCATTGCAACGGTACATAGTAGTGCGACTACTACCAGACCAAATCTCTTGAATTGTTTCATAACTGAATGATGTTTAGGTTAATAATATATAGTTAGAATATTTGTATAAAGAGCAATCCCAAAGCAATCGCCACGACCGTAGACACCAGTCCGGGCA
>OGDQ01001532.1_pt1 | contig 13194 bp, 9 predicted proteins | sample 1570451 | NCBI WGS metagenome assembly OGDQ01 (sample SAMEA2582171, study PRJEB24529) | metagenome | biome: Human gut stool | place: China | collected 2011 | reverse complement strand
GGGCGCGAGCCTGTAAATAGCTGCCAAGCGCGGCAATCAGAGAGCCAAAATGAAGCTCGCCGGAAGGAGAGGGGGCGAAGCGACCAATATAGTGTGTGTCTGTCATCTCTTTGAACAAAAAATAAGGCGGGAGCATTTCCCGCCTGTGGTAAACGTGATGGAACGGCTGTAATTAGCCAGCCATTTGTTTTTCGCGAATTTCAGCCAGCGTTTTGCAGTCGATGCACAGATCGGCTGTCGGGCGCGCTTCCAGACGGCGAATACCAATTTCAACACCGCAGGACTCGCAGTAGCCGAAATCTTCGTCTTCCACTTTTTTCAGCGTCTTCTCGATCTTTTTGATCAGCTTACGCTCGCGATCGCGGTTACGCAGTTCGAGGCTGAACTCTTCTTCCTGGGCTGCACGGTCTACCGGGTCCGGGAAGTTGGCTGCTTCATCCTGCATATGTGTAACGGTGCGATCGACTTCATCCCTGAGTTGATTACGCCATGCTTCCAGAATACGACGGAAGTGCGCCAGCTGGGCTTCATTCATATACTCTTCGCCCGGCTTCTCCTGATATGGCTCCACCCCAGCGATGGCGAGAATACTCAGGGACGATGTTTTACGGTTTTGCCCTTCTTGCATGTTGCTTCTCCTTAACACGCACTATCGATCCCCATGTTCGGGGGAAAAATGAGGCCGCTATAAATAGCAGATGCTTTTCCGGATAGCAATTATCTAAACGTAACACTTGACAACTGTGTGAGGAAAAGCGTATTTGCGCACGCGACCAGAATGTAAATTAACCAGTTACTTACTCTACTACAATGTAACCGGTAGTGATTTTTTAAGAGCCATGCCTTCGGCAGAAAGTTCCGCTTTGTAAGCCAGAATTTCTACCCCCCTCTGTTGAGCTTCTGACAATAGTTGCGCGTATTTCTCATCGATGTGGCGCGCGGGTGAAAACCGTGTAATGGCTGAATGCAGCACGGCGAAAAAGATAACCGCACGCTGGCCTTCAGCCGCTACGCTCATCAACTCCCGAAGGTGTTTCTGACCTCGTTCAGTGACCGCATCGGGAAAATATCCCTGTTCGTTCTCCGCTAACGTAACCGATTTCACTTCAATATAGCAGTCTGGACGCGAATCCGCCTGCAACATAAAGTCAATACGGCTGCGTTCTGCGCCGTATTTTACTTCGCTTTTCAGCGAGCTATAGCCTGACAGTTCTGAAATTGATTCATTAAGGATAGCCTCTTTCGTCAGCCTGTTAGCCCAAAGCGTATTGACGCAAATAAATGCGCCGCTCTGGCTTTGAGTTAATTCCCAGGTGTGTGGGTATTTCCGTTTGGTGTTGTCTGAAGTTGAATACCAGACGGTATCGCCAGGCGTTGCACAACCGGTCATCGCACCCGTATTCGGGCAGTGTAGCGTTAATTCGCGACCATCGGGTGTGATCACATCGGCTAAAAAACGTTTGTAACGCTGAATTAGCGTCGCGCGCTGTAGAGGGGGAGAAAATTCCATTGCAACAATCCTTGTTATTGCGTTAGCGCCCAGCGTTTTAGCGGCGTGTAGCGTGTGCGTCCACGGGCAAACGAGGAGGCGTAAAGGGTGAACTCCGTCACCGTATACGACCAGTTAAAACCTGGCGGCGGGATTGTCACCGCCTCGCTGGCGTCGCGCAATAAGGTAATATGTGGATGAAACGGACGATTGCTTTGAAAACAACCGCTGCGGGCAGCCTGTGAGCGGAGCATATTCGCCAGCTGGATTAAGCCGCGTGGCGGCTGTCGCATCCCTAACCACACCACACGCGAACGCAGCCATTGACCGGCGTCATCAAGCGTGAGTGTGAAACCAGGTTGACGAATCCGTCCGGCTAAAAGAGAAAGCGCCTTCTCTTTCTCTGCGCTCACTTCGCCTAAAAATGCCAGAGTCAGATGCAAATTATCGGCGGCAACCGGACGTCCCGCCTCAGGTGGGAACTGTGTGGCGCGCCAGTGGATAATCTGTTCGCGGATTTCTGCAGGTAAGTCGATAGCAAAGAACAGCCGTTGCGGTTCAGACATGTGAGGCACTCGGTTATGAATTACCGCGATGCTACAATGTGGCGCGAAGAATGTTAACCCTCTGGAGCGTTTTGTGTCGTCGTTGCCCGTTGCTGCCGTCTTACCTGAGTTACTTGCTGCCCTCGATGGTGCATCGCAGGTGTTATTAAGTGCGCCGACCGGGGCCGGGAAATCAACCTGGCTGCCGCTGCAACTGCTGGCGCATCCAGGCATTAACGGGAAAGTTATCCTGCTGGAGCCGCGTCGTCTGGCGGCGCGTAACGTTGCGCAACGACTGGCGGAGCTGCTTAACGAAAAGCCAGGCGATACCGTTGGCTACCGGATGCGTGCGCAAAACTGCGTCGGGCCGAATACCCGCCTGGAAGTGGTTACCGAAGGCGTGCTGACGCGGATGATCCAGCGTGACCCGGAACTGAGCGGTGTTGGATTGGTGATCCTTGATGAATTTCATGAGCGCAGCTTGCAGGCGGATTTGGCGTTGGCGCTGTTACTCGATGTGCAACAAGGTCTGCGTGATGACCTTAAACTGCTGATTATGTCGGCTACGCTGGACAACGACCGCTTGCAGCAAATGCTGCCAGAAGCGCCCGTCATCATCTCAGAAGGGCGCTCGTTTCCGGTTGAACGCCGTTATTTACCGCTGCCCGCGCATCAGCGTTTTGACGAAGCCGTTGCGGTAGCCACCGCCGAAATGCTGCGTCAGGAAAGCGGATCATTACTGTTATTTTTACCTGGCGTCGGAGAAATTCAGCGTGTGCAGGAACAACTGGCTTCGCGCATCGGCAGTGATGTGTTGCTCTGCCCGCTGTATGGCGCGTTGTCGCTGAACGATCAGCGAAAAGCGATCCTCCCGGCACCGCAAGGGATGCGCAAAGTGGTGCTGGCGACCAATATTGCTGAAACCAGTTTAACCATTGAAGGTATTCGTCTGGTGGTGGATTGTGCCCAGGAGAGGGTGGCGCGTTTTGATCCGCGTACAGGGCTTACGCGGTTGATTACTCAACGCGTTAGTCAGGCGTCGATGACGCAACGTGCCGGGCGTGCCGGGCGTCTGGAGCCGGGTATCTGCCTGCATTTAATCGCCAAAGAACAAGCCGAACGCGCCGCGGCGCAAAGTGAACCGGAAATATTACAAAGCGATCTCTCCGGTTTGCTGATGGAATTACTGCAATGGGGATGCAGCGATCCTGCGCAGATGAGCTGGCTGGATCAACCGCCAACGGTGAATCTACTGGCCGCGAAACGCCTGTTACGGATGCTGGGGGCGCTGGACGGTGAACGGCTTAGTGCGCAAGGGCAAAAAATGGCAGCGCTGGGTAACGATCCGCGTTTAGCGGCAATGCTGGTTAGCGCGAAGAACGACGACGAAGCTGCTACCGCGGCAAAAATTGCCGCCATTCTCGAAGAGCCGCCACGGATGGGCAATAGTGACCTTGGCGTGGCGTTTTCGCGCAATCAACCCGCCTGGCAGCAACGTAGTCAGCAACTGTTAAAACGCTTAAACGTACGCGGCGGTGAGGCAGACAGTTCGCTTATCGCGCCGCTACTTGCCAGAGCGTATGCCGATCGCATTGCTCGTCGCCGTGGGCAAGATGGACGCTATCAACTGGCGAACGGCATGGGGGCGATGCTCGATGCCGACGATGCGCTAAGCCGCCACGAATGGTTAATCGCACCGTTATTATTGCAGGGCAGCGCCTCGCCGGATGCGCGGATTTTACTGGCGCTACCGGTCGATATTGATGAGTTAGTACAACGCTGCCCGCAGCTGGTACAGCAATCGGACACCGTGGAGTGGGATGACGCGCAAGGTACGCTGAAAGCCTGGCGTCGGCTGCAAATCGGTCAGTTGATGGTGAAAGTGCAGCCACTGGCGAAACCCTCGGAAGACGAGTTGCATCAGGCGATGCTTAACGGCATTCGTGATAAAGGTTTAAGCGTGCTCAACTGGACGGCGGAAGCGGAACAGTTACGCTTGCGTTTGTTATGCGCCGCAAAGTGGTTGCCGGAATATGACTGGCCAGCGGTTGATGATGAGAGTTTGTTGGCGACGCTGGAAACGTGGCTACTGCCGCATATGACAGGCGTACATTCGCTACGCGGCTTGAAATCACTCGATATTTATCAGGCACTGCGTGGATTACTTGATTGGGTAATGCAGCAACGTCTGGATAGTGAATTGCCTGCGCATTACACTGTGCCGACGGGAAGCCGGATCGCCATTCGTTATCATGAAGATAACCCGCCCGCGCTGGCGGTGAGAATGCAGGAGATGTTTGGCGAGGCCACCAATCCGATGATCGCCCAGGGGCGCGTGCCGCTGGTGCTGGAGTTGCTTTCCCCTGCCCAAAGGCCGCTGCAAATCACGCGTGATTTGAGCGCCTTCTGGAAAGGAGCGTACCGTGAGGTGCAAAAAGAGATGAAAGGGCGTTATCCCAAACATGTCTGGCCGGACGACCCGGCAAACACCGCACCGACGCGACGAACGAAAAAGTATTCGTGAAGACCAAAGCAAATTTGAGAGATATCTTCTTCTGTCTTGCAACAGAAGAACAGAAAATCGGGCTTTTGCGCCTGAATATTGCGGAGAAAAAGCATGGCCGGGAATGACCGCGAGCCAATTGGACGCAAAGGGAAACCGACGCGTCCGGTCAAACAAAAGGTAAGCCGTCGTCGTTACGAAGATGACGATGATTACGACGATTATGATGACTATGAGGATGAAGAACCGATGCCGCGCAAAGGTAAGGGCAAAGGCAAAGGGCGTAAGCCTCGTGGCAAACGCGGCTGGCTATGGCTGCTGCTAAAACTGGCTATCGTTTTTGCCGTGCTGATCGCCATTTACGGCGTTTATCTCGATCAAAAAATTCGCAGCCGTATTGATGGCAAGGTCTGGCAATTGCCCGCGGCAGTTTATGGCCGAATGGTCAACCTTGAGCCAGACATGACCATCAGCAAGAACGAGATGGTGAAGCTGCTGGAGGCGACCCAGTATCGTCAGGTGTCGAAAATGACCCGTCCTGGCGAATTTACCGTGCAGGCCAACAGCATTGAGATGATCCGCCGTCCGTTTGATTTCCCGGACAGTAAAGAAGGGCAGGTGCGTGCACGTCTGACCTTTGATGGCGATCATCTGGCGACGATCGTCAATATGGAGAACAACCGTCAGTTCGGTTTCTTCCGTCTTGATCCGCGCCTGATCACTATGATCTCTTCACCAAACGGTGAGCAACGTCTGTTTGTGCCGCGCAGTGGTTTCCCGGATCTGCTGGTGGATACTTTGCTGGCAACAGAAGACCGTCATTTTTACGAGCATGATGGGATCAGTCTCTACTCCATCGGACGTGCGGTGCTGGCAAACCTGACCGCCGGACGCACGGTGCAGGGGGCGAGTACGCTGACGCAACAGCTGGTGAAAAACCTGTTCCTCTCCAGCGAGCGTTCTTACTGGCGTAAAGCGAACGAAGCCTACATGGCGCTGATCATGGACGCGCGTTACAGCAAAGACCGTATTCTTGAGCTGTATATGAACGAGGTGTATCTCGGTCAGAGCGGCGACAACGAAATCCGCGGCTTCCCGCTGGCGAGCTTGTATTACTTTGGTCGCCCGGTAGAAGAATTGAGCCTCGATCAGCAGGCGCTGTTGGTGGGTATGGTGAAAGGGGCGTCCATCTACAACCCGTGGCGTAACCCGAAACTGGCGCTGGAGCGACGTAACCTGGTGCTACGTCTGCTGCAACAGCAACAGATTATTGATCAAGAACTCTATGACATGTTGAGTGCACGTCCGCTGGGTGTTCAGCCGCGCGGTGGGGTGATCTCTCCTCAGCCAGCCTTTATGCAACTGGTGCGTCAGGAGCTGCAGGCGAAATTAGGCGATAAGGTAAAAGATCTCTCCGGCGTGAAGATCTTCACTACCTTTGACTCGGTGGCCCAGGACGCGGCAGAAAAAGCCGCCGTGGAAGGCATTCCGGCACTGAAGAAACAGCGTAAGTTGAGCGATCTGGAAACCGCGATTGTGGTCGTCGACCGCTTTAGTGGTGAAGTTCGTGCGATGGTCGGTGGTTCTGAGCCGCAGTTTGCGGGCTACAACCGTGCGATGCAGGCGCGTCGTTCGATTGGTTCTCTTGCAAAACCAGCGACTTATCTGACGGCCTTAAGCCAGCCGAAAATCTATCGCCTGAACACGTGGATTGCCGATGCGCCAATCGCGCTGCGTCAGCCGAATGGCCAGGTCTGGTCACCGCAGAACGATGACCGTCGTTATAGCGAAAGTGGCAGAGTGATGCTGGTGGATGCGTTGACCCGTTCGATGAACGTGCCGACGGTAAATCTGGGGATGGCGCTGGGGCTGCCTGCGGTTACGGAGACCTGGATTAAACTGGGCGTACCGAAAGATCAGCTGCATCCGGTTCCGGCGATGCTGCTGGGGGCGTTGAACTTAACGCCAATCGAAGTGGCGCAGGCATTCCAGACTATCGCCAGCGGCGGTAACCGTGCACCGCTTTCTGCGCTGCGTTCGGTAATTGCGGAAGATGGCAAAGTGCTGTATCAGAGCTTCCCGCAGGCGGAACGCGCGGTTCCGGCGCAGGCGGCGTATCTGACACTATGGACCATGCAGCAGGTGGTACAACGTGGTACGGGGCGTCAGCTTGGGGCGAAATACCCGAACCTGCATCTGGCAGGGAAAACAGGGACTACCAACAATAACGTAGATACCTGGTTTGCGGGCATTGACGGCAGCACGGTGACCATCACCTGGGTAGGCCGTGATAACAACCAGCCGACCAAACTGTATGGAGCCAGCGGGGCAATGTCGATTTATCAGCGTTATCTGGCTAACCAGACGCCAACACCGCTGAATCTTGTTCCGCCAGAAGATATTGCAGATATGGGCGTGGACTACGACGGCAACTTTGTTTGCAGCGGTGGCATGCGTGTCTTGCCGGTCTGGACCAGCGATCCGCAATCGCTGTGCCAGCAGAGTGAGATTCAGCAGCAACCGTCAGGCAATCCGTTTGATCAGTCTTCTCAGCCGCAGCAACAACCGCAACAGCAACCTGCTCAGCAAGAGCAGAAAGACAGCGACGGTGTAGCTGGTTGGATCAAGGATATGTTTGGTAGTAATTAACGTCTAAGCGTGACATACCGGATGGCGAGTTGCCATCCGGTAAAATAACATCCCACCTAAAGTATTAACCCTTTCTTTTCATCTGGTTGTTTATTAACCCTTCAGGAACGCTCAGATTGCGTACCGCTTGCGAACCCGCCAGCGTTTCGAATATTATCTTATCTTTATAATAATCATTCTCGTTTACGTTATCATTCACTTTACATCAGAGATATACCAATGGCGCGTTCCAAAACTGCTCAGCCAAAACACTCACTGCGTAAAATCGCAGTTGTAGTAGCCACAGCGGTTAGCGGCATGTCTGTTTATGCACAGGCAGCGGTTGAACCGAAAGAAGACACTATCACCGTTACCGCTGCACCTGCGCCGCAAGAAAGCGCATGGGGGCCAGCTGCAACTATTGCGGCGAAGCACTCTGCTACTGCGACTAAAACGGATACACCAATTGAAAAAACGCCGCAGTCTATTTCGGTTGTGACAAATGAAGAGATGCAGATGCATCAATTTCAGTCTGTAAAAGAAGCATTAGGTTATACACCTGGCGTTACAGTTAGCAGTCGTGGTGCTTCTAATACATATGATTTTGTTATCATTCGTGGTTTCTCATCTGTTGGCCTGAATCAAAATAACTACCTTGATGGACTAAAACTTCAGGGCAACTTTTATAACGATGCTGTGATTGATCCTTACATGCTCGAGAGGGTTGAACTGATGCGTGGGCCGACGTCTGTTCTCTATGGAAAAAGTAATCCTGGTGGGATTATTTCTATGGTGAGTAAGCGCCCGACCACTGACCCCCTGAAAGAAATTCAGTTTAAAATGGGGACGGATAATCTGTTTCAGACCGGATTCGATTTCAGTGATGCGCTGGATGATAACGGTGAGTTCTCCTACCGTTTGACTGGCCTCGCTCGCTCAACAAACGAACAGCAGAAAAACTCTGAATCTCAGCGTTATACCATTGCTCCATCATTCTCATGGCGGCCGGACGACAAAACCAATTTAACTTTCCTGTCCTATTTCCAGAATGAACCAGAAACGGGTTATTACGGTTGGTTGCCGAAAGAGGGGACCGTTGAGCCATTGCCTAATGGTAAGCGTCTACCGACTGACTTCAATGAAGGTGCGTCGAATAATACATACTCCCGTAACCAGAAAATGGTGGGATATAGTTTTGAACATGGTTTTAATGACACCTTCACCGTGCGTCAGAATCTGCGTTTCAGTGAAATGAAAACCTCACAGAAAAGTGTTTATGGCACAGGGATTGCCAGCGATGGTCATACCCTAAACCGCGGGACAGTGGTGGATAATGAGCGTCTACAAAACTTTAGCGTTGATACCCAACTTGAAAGTAAGTTTGCTACAGGTGACGTCGGGCATACTTTGCTGACAGGGGTAGACTTCATGCGTATGCGCAATGATATCAATGCCAGCTTTGGATCTGCACCATCCATCGATCTTTATAACAAATACCATCCTGAATACTTTGCATTTGGTAGCGCAGAGCCATACCAGATGAATGAAAGCAAACAAACAGGTATTTATGTTCAGGATCAGGCGGAATGGAATAAATGGGTATTCACTCTGGGGGGGCGCTACGATTGGTCTAAGCAAGCGACCACTGTTCGTGAAAACTCTTATACGCCGACTGAAGGTTATATTGAGCGCAATGATCATCAGTTCACCTGGCGCGGTGGTGTAAATTACTTATTCGATAATGGTATTTCACCTTACTTTAGCTATAGCCAGTCCTTTGAACCGAGTGCTTTCGATCTGTGGAGCAACCCGCGCGTTTCCTATAAGCCATCGAAAGGTGAACAGTATGAAGCTGGCGTAAAATATGTTCCGAATGATATGCCGGTCGTTGTTACGGGCGCAGTCTATCAATTGACGAAAACAAATAACCTGACAGCAGACCCAACAAACCCATTAGCGCAAGTCCCGGCAGGTGAGATTCGCGCTCGTGGTGTGGAACTTGAAGCAAAAGCGGCGTTAAATGCCAATATTAACTTGACGGCTTCTTATACCTACACCGATGCGGAATACACCAAAGACACCAATCTCAAAGGTAAAACTCCAGAACAAGTACCGAAGCATATGGCATCTCTCTGGGGGGATTATACCTTCAATGAAGGGCCGTTTTCTGGTTTAACATTGGGAACAGGTGGTCGTTTTATTGGTTCCAGCTATGGTGATCCGGCGAACACTTTTAAAGTGGGTAGCGCAGCTGTAATGGATGCTGTTGTAAAATATGATCTGGCACGCTTTGGTATGGCGGGATCCAGCCTTGCTGTGAACGTCAACAATTTGCTCGATCGTGAGTATGTTGCCAGTTGCTTCCAGACCTATGGCTGCTTCTGGGGCGCAGAACGTCAGGTCGTTGCAACCGCAACCTTCCGTTTCTAATTTCTCTTTTGGGGCACGGATTTCCGTGCCCGTTTCACAAGTTGGCTGTTATGCAGGAATACACGAATCATTCCGATACCACTTTTGCACTGCGTAATATCTCCTTTCGTGTGCCCGGGCGCACGCTTTTGCATCCGCTGTCGTTAACCTTTCCTGCCGGGAAAGTGACCGGTCTGATTGGTCACAACGGTTCTGGTAAATCCACTCTGCTCAAAATGCTTGGCCGTCATCAGCCGCCGTCGGAAGGGGAGATTCTTCTTGATGCCCAGCCGCTGGAAAGCTGGAGTAGCAAAGCGTTTGCCCGCAAAGTGGCTTATTTGCCGCAGCAGCTTCCTCCGGCAGAAGGGATGACGGTGCGTGAACTGGTGGCGATTGGTCGTTACCCGTGGCATGGCGCACTAGGGCGCTTTGGTGCGGCAGATCGCGAAAAGGTCGAGGAAGCTATCTCGCTGGTTGGCTTAAAACCGCTGGCGCATCGGCTGGTCGATAGTCTCTCTGGCGGCGAACGTCAGCGGGCGTGGATCGCCATGCTGGTGGCGCAGGATAGCCGTTGTCTGTTGCTCGACGAACCGACCTCGGCGCTGGATATCGCCCACCAGGTTGATGTGCTGGCGCTGGTGCATCGTTTAAGTCAGGAGCGTGGCCTGACGGTCATTGCCGTGCTGCACGATATCAATATGGCTGCGCGTTACTGTGATTATCTGGTCGCCCTGCGCGGCGGTGAAATGATTGCTCAGGGAACGCCTGCGGAAATTATGCGCGGCGAAACCCTCGAAATGATTTATGGCATCCCGATGGGTATTTTGCCGCATCCGGCGGGTGCTGCACCTGTGAGTTTTGTTTATTGATGAGCGGCTTACCTCTTATTTCGCGCCGTCGACTGTTAACGGCGATGGCGCTTTCTCCGTTGTTATGGCAGATGAATACCGCCCACGCGGCGGCTATTGATCCCAATCGTATTGTGGCGCTGGAGTGGTTGCCGGTGGAATTACTGCTGGCGCTCGGCATCGTGCCTTACGGCGTGGCGGATACCATCAACTATCGCCTGTGGGTCAGCGAACCGCCATTGCCGGACTCAGTGATTGACGTTGGTTTGCGTACAGAACCTAACCTTGAACTGCTGACCGAAATGAAACCATCGTTTATGGTCTGGTCGGCAGGATATGGCCCTTCACCAGAAATGCTGGCACGTATTGCGCCGGGTCGCGGATTTAACTTCAGTGACGGCAAACAGCCGCTGGCGATGGCGCGTAAATCACTGACGGAAATGGCAGATTTACTTAACCTGCAAAGCGCAGCAGAAACGCATTTAGCGCACTATGAAGACTTTATCCGCAGCATGAAACCCCGCTTTGTGAAGCGTGGTGCACGCCCGTTATTGCTGACGACACTTATCGATCCGCGCCATATGTTGGTCTTCGGTCCAAACAGCCTGTTCCCGGAAATTCTTGATGAGTACGGCATCCCAAATGCCTGGCAAGGGGAAACCAACTTTTGGGGCAGTACCGCCGTCAGTATCGATCGTCTGGCAGCGTATAAAGACGTTGATGTGCTCTGTTTTGATCACGACAACAGCAAAGACATGGATGCGCTAATGGCAACCCCGCTGTGGCAGGCCATGCCGTTTGTCCGCGCCGGACGCTTTCAGCGCGTTCCGGCGGTCTGGTTCTATGGTGCGACGCTTTCTGCAATGCACTTTGTGCGTATTCTGGATAACGCCATCGGAGGTAAAGCGTGAGTAAACGAATTGCGCTTTTTCCGGTGTTATTGCTGGTGCTGCTGGTGGTTGCTGCTGCGGCGTTGACCTGGATGAACTTCTCGCAGGCGCTGCCGCGCAGCCAGTGGGCGCAGGCCGCCTGGTCGCCGGATATTGACGTCATCGAGCAGATGATTTTTCACTACAGCTTGTTGCCGCGTCTGGCGATTTCGCTGCTGGTGGGCGCGGGCCTGGGGATGGTGGGCGTGCTGTTTCAGCAAGTGCTGCGTAACCCGCTGGCGGAACCGACGACGTTGGGTGTTGCAACAGGCGCGCAACTGGGGATTACCGTCACCACGCTCTGGGCGATCCCAGGTGCTATGGCGAGCCAGTTTGCTGCGCTGGCAGGGGCTTGTGTTGTTGGCTTAATCGTCTTTGGCGTCGCGTGGGGGAAACGGCTTTCGCCGGTAACGCTGATCCTCGCGGGGCTGGTAGTGAGCCTTTATTGCGGCGCAATCAATCAGTTACTGGTTATCTTCCATCATGACCAACTGCAAAGCATGTTCCTGTGGAGCACCGGAACGCTGACGCAAACCGACTGGGGCGGCGTTGAGCGTTTATGGCCGCAGCTGCTGGGCGGCGTGATGCTGACGTTATTGCTACTTCGCCCGTTAACCCTGATGGGGCTTGATGATGGCGTGGCGCGCAATCTCGGGCTGGCCTTGTCGCTCGCGCGTCTGGCGGCGTTGTCGCTGGCGATTGTCATCAGTGCGCTGCTGGTGAACGCGGTGGGGATTATCGGCTTTATCGGGTTGTTCGCGCCGCTGCTGGCAAAAATGCTGGGGGCGCGGCGTCTGCTGCCACGGTTAATGCTGGCGTCGCTGATTGGTGCGTTAATTCTGTGGCTTTCTGATCAAATCATCCTCTGGCTGACTCGCGTGTGGATGGAAGTTTCCACCGGTTCGGTCACTGCGTTGATCGGTGCGCCGCTGTTACTGTGGTTGCTGCCGCGTTTACGCAGCATTAGTGCGCCGGATATGAAGGTGAACGATCGTGTCGCGACTGAACGCCAACACGTGCTGGCGTTTGCCCTCGCGGGCGGCGTGCTGCTCCGCCATTTTCTTGCTGCGGCCCTCGCCCCGGGCCACGCAGTCCGAGTTGAACCGGACGGCCACCACAAAGTGCTTGTTGTGGTCGGGGCCGGTCTCCTGCTCCACCACATAGCTCAGCTTCTCTTCGGGATTCTGCTGGACGATCTCCTGCAGGCGGGTCTTGTAGTCGGCCTCGGCGTGCTTGCCCTCGGTGATGAAGGGCAGGATGAAGTTCTTTGCCACCTCCATGCCGCCGTCGAGGTAGAGGGCGGCGATGAGGGCTTCAAAGGCGTCCGACACGACGCTGGGGCGGGTGCGGCCGCCGCAGTGCTCTTCGCCCCGGCCCAGACGCAGGTAATCGCCGAGATTGATCTCCTGAGCGAACTGGAACAGTGCGCCCTCGCTGACGAGGCTGGAGCGGATGCGGGTCAGATCGCCCTCGGGGCGGTCGGCGTAGGCGTGGAACAGATAGTCCGCCGAGACGATCTGCAGCACGCTGTCGCCCAGAAACTCAAGCCGCTCGTTGTGCTTGACAGGCGGGCGGGTCTCGTTGGCGTAGCTGGTGTGGGTGAGCGCCGTTTCCAGCAGCTCCGGGTGCTTGAACTTGTAACCAATAATTGTTTCCAACTGATGGCTCATGTTTTTTTACTCCCTTGATTCTCTGTTAGCGTCCTTGCCCTCTCAGGCGCTTCGCGCGACAAGGCCGGGTTGCGGCTCCCAGCATCCGCTGCGCATTGCGCGCGTCTTGCTGGCCGCTGCCCCAACAGCGACTCCCTGTTTCCGCCACTGGCGGCGGTCGTCGTTGTTGCTCC
>OGDQ01001531.1_pt1 | contig 13205 bp, 5 predicted proteins | sample 1570451 | NCBI WGS metagenome assembly OGDQ01 (sample SAMEA2582171, study PRJEB24529) | metagenome | biome: Human gut stool | place: China | collected 2011 | reverse complement strand
CAAGAGCCAGAACCGTGGTCAAAGTATTGACTAGTCCTACCAGAACTTGGTAAAATCAAAGTTTACTGTTTGCATAGTAATATTATAGTAGAAAAGTTTTATCTTTATCGCGTTAAACTAACTAATACCCCCATTATGAGAAGAATTTATTATTTACTTTTCCTTATCCTTTTAGGATATTCTTTTGACGTAAAAGCTTCAGACACAGTATTTATCCATGAAACACAAATCCCGGTTTTGATAGAGCGGCAGGATAATGTTCTGTTCTATATCCGGTTGGATGCAAAGGAAAGCAAGATACTCGATGAAGTTGTTTTAGATTTCAGTAAAAGTACCAACTTAGCGGATGTTCAGGCAATCAAACTCTATTATGGAGGAACAGAGGCCTTACAAGATCAAAACAAAAATCGCTTTGCCCCTGTAGAGTACATATCCAGCCATCGACCGGGTGCGACATTGGCGGCTAATCCTTCCTATTCCATAAAATGTGCAGAGGTCGGACCATCGGAAAAAGTTGTATTAAGAGGTAATTACAATTTATTTCCAGGTGTCAACTTTTTTTGGATCAGTTTGCAGATAAAAACAGATGCCTCTTTGCATACTAAAATAGTCTCTGATTTACGTGCTGTAAAAGTGGATGGGAAAGAACTTTATTGTAAATTTATTTCTCCGAAAGCTATTACTCACCGGATGGCAGTCGGAGTTCGTCATGCTGGTAATGACGGTTCTGCTTCCTTCCGTATTCCCGGATTAGTGACAACCAATAAAGGAACATTATTGGGAGTGTACGATGTCCGATATAATAGTAGTGTCGATTTACAGGAATATGTAGATGTGGGTTTGAGTCGTAGCACTGACGGAGGGAAGAGCTGGGAGAAAATGCGTCTTCCGCTTTCATTTGGTGAGTATGGCGGTTTGCCTAAAGCACAGAATGGGGTAGGAGATCCCTCTATTTTGGTAGATACTCAAACGAATACCGTCTGGGTGGTTGCCGCATGGACACATGGTATGGGTAATCAACGTGCCTGGTGGAGCTCCCATCCGGGAATGGATATAAACCATACCGCACAGCTGGTATTGGCAAAGAGCACAGACGATGGTAAAACATGGTCGAAACCGATCAATATAACAGAGCAGGTAAAAGATCCGTCCTGGTATTTTCTCCTTCAAGGACCCGGACGTGGAATAACGATGAGCGACGGCACATTAGTATTTCCAACGCAGTTTATAGACTCTACCCGTGTTCCGAATGCAGGAATCATGTATAGTAAAGACCGGGGGAAAACATGGAAAATGCACAATATGGCACGAACCAATACAACGGAAGCGCAAGTGGCGGAAATAGAACCGGGAGTATTGATGCTGAATATGCGTGATAATAGAGGAGGAAGCCGGGCTATTGCCATAACGAAAGATTTGGGAGAAACATGGACAGAACACCCATCTTCCCGCCAAGCACTTCAGGAACCGGTATGCATGGCTAGTCTGATTCATGTAGATGCCAAAGACAACATATTAAATAAAGATATCCTGCTGTTTTCGAACCCGAATACGACCAAAGGACGTAATCATATAACAATAAAAGCAAGTCTGGACAAAGGACTTACCTGGTTGCCGGAACATCAATTAATGCTCGACGAGGCAGAAGGATGGGGGTATAGTTGTCTGACAATGATTGATAAAGAGACAATTGGTATACTATATGAGAGTAGCGTCGCACATATAACCTTTCAAGCGATAAAATTGACAGATATAATAAAGGAATAAAGAGTCTGTCCCGAAAGTCCGAAGATTTAAATCTATGCTTACGATTTATAGGTAGAAAGATTTAGCTATAATGAAAAAGAATATCGTTATAATAAAAAAAACGCCATTTTAGCATACATTTGAGGACAGAATACTACTCTTTATTTAACTAATTATAAGCTGAAATTTTAGGCGATTTAATTGTGGCTTTCTGGACAGCTCACGCTAAAACAACATATTTTGTTAAATTATCAGTGAAATTTGCTGAAAAAGTAATATCTTTGAAACCGTTAATATCTAATGCCCCCACTATGATGATTAATTTAATCGGAAAAAAGACTCAAATAGCATGTGGACTACTATGCTGTTGCAGTATGGCATATGCGCAGAGCAATGACAATTCCGAAGTTGTGGTTTTAAATGCAGGTTGGGAATTTTCCCAGGCAGGCACGGAGCTATGGCGACCGGCACAGGTTCCCGGCACCGTTCATCAGGATCTTATCTATCATAAACAAATTCCCGATCCTTTTTACGGTATCAATGAACAGAAGATTCAGTGGGTGGAAAATGAAGACTGGGAGTATCGGACTGCTTTTACAGTTACCCCCGAGCAACTGAAACGGGACGACGCCCAATTAGTCTTTGAAGGTCTTGATACATACGCCGATGTATACCTCAACGGAGCACTGTTGTTGAAAGCCGATAACATGTTCGTCGGCTATACGATACCCGTCAAGTCACAACTCCGTCTCGGAGAAAACCTTCTTCACATCTATTTTCATTCACCCATCCGGCAGACAATGCCTCAATATAACTCTAACGGATTCAACTATCCGGCAGACAACGACCATCACGAAAAACATGTAAGCGTATTCTCCCGTAAAGCCCCTTACAGTTATGGCTGGGACTGGGGAATCCGCATGGTGACTAGTGGTATCTGGCGTCCGGTAACCATCCGTTATTACGACGCAGCCTCTATCAGCGACTACCACGTAAAGCAACTCTCGCTGACCGACCAACTGGCAAAACTATCCAACGAATTGGAAATAAATAATATCCTCCCTCAAGCACTTCAAGCAGAGGTGAGAATCAATACCTCCTTCGAAGGAAACACAGAAAAAGGCATTAGCCAGGCAATCACCCTACAGCCCGGAATCAATCATATATCTATTCCTTCCGAAGTGCTGTCGCCGGTACGTTGGATGCCGAATGGCTGGGGAAAGCCCGCCTTGTATGATTTCTCTGCTCAAATAATCGTAGAAGATAAAGTCGTAGCCCAACAATCCCACCGGATAGGACTGCGTACCGTTCGCCTCGTCAATGAAAAAGATCAGGACGGAGAATCCTTCTATTTTGAAGTAAACGGCGTTCCGATGTTTGCCAAAGGAGCCAACTATATTCCCCAGGATGCTCTATTGACTAACGTCACTACCGAACGCTACCAAACCTTATTTAGGGACATCAAAGAAGCCAACATGAATGTCATTCGTGTGTGGGGAGGCGGAACCTACGAAGACGACCGTTTCTATGACCTGGCAGATGAAAACGGAATACTGGTGTGGCAAGACTTCATGTTTGCCTGCACTCCCTATCCGTCCGACCCCACTTTCCTGAAAAGGGTAGAGGCGGAAGCCTGCTACAACATCCGTCGCCTTCGCAATCATGCTTCCCTAGCGATGTGGTGTGGCAATAACGAAATACTGGAAGCCTTAAAATATTGGGGATTCGACAAGAACTTCCCGCCCGAAATCTATCAGGAAATGTTTCGAGGCTACGACAAACTGTTCCATCAGCTCCTTCCAGCCAAGGTTAAGGAACTGGATGCCGACCGTTTCTACATACACAGCTCCCCGTATTTTGCCAACTGGGGGCGTCCTGAATCCTGGGGGATAGGAGACAGCCATAACTGGGGAGTCTGGTATGGTCAAAAAACATTCGAGTCACTCGATACAGACCTGCCCCGTTTCATGAGCGAATTCGGTTTTCAGTCCTTCCCGGAAATGAAGACCATCTCCACTTTCGCCGCTCCGGAAGATTATCAGATAGAATCGGAAGTGATGAATGCTCATCAGAAAAGCAGCATCGGCAACGCCCTGATTCGTACCTACATGGAGCGCGACTATATCATCCCCGAAAAATTTGAAGACTTTGTCTATGTCGGACTAGTGTTGCAAGGACAAGGAATGCGTCACGGCCTGGAAGCACACCGCCGGAACCGTCCTTACTGTATGGGTACCCTGTATTGGCAACTGAATGACAGCTGGCCGGTAGTATCCTGGTCGAGTATCGACTATTACGGTAATTGGAAAGCCCTGCATTACCAAGCCAAACGAGCCTTTGCTCCAATCCTCATCAATCCTATCTGGCAGAACGACAGCCTCAATATCTACCTGATTTCCGACTGTCCGGACACCAAAGACCACCTGATGTTGGAAATGAAAGTAACAGACTTTGACGGAAAGAAACAAGGCAAGCCGATACGACTCAACACATTGTCAGTTCCGGCTAACACTTCCCAATGTGTGTACCGTATAAAACCCGATACCTGGCTATCACCGGAAGAACAGCAACGCTGTTTCATGCAACTGACACTGAAAGACAAGGCAGGAAATACCCTTGCCGAAACCGTATATTTCTTTAGAAAAACAAAAGACCTGCTTCTGCCTGAAACAACCGTTTCCTGCAAGATGAAACAGAAAGACGGCATGTGTGAACTGACATTGTTTTCTCCCGCTCTTGCAAAAGATGTCTTTATTGAAATTCCTTTGCAGGGAGCCCGTTTCAGCGACAACTTTTTCGACCTTCTTCCCGGAGAACGTAAAACGGTCATCATCACTTCTCCCCAAATAAAGAAAGGAGAGGAGCTGCCTTTGACAATCAAACATATTCGTGAAACTTATAATTAATCTATTAATAACTTAACACTTAATTTTTTAGTTTATGAAGCAACTCTTTAAATTAACCGGATGTCTGGCACTAGCAGGACTTTTTGCCTCTTGCCAATCGGCGCAACAGGAAGCCAACTACCAGATCATCCCTATGCCACAAGAAATTGTAACCGCTCAAGGAAGTCCCTTCATTCTCAAGAGCAGTGTGAAAATTTTCTATCCGGAAGGAAACGAGAAGATGCAACGCAACGCAAAATTCCTGGCAGACTATCTGAAAACGGCTACCGGAAAAGATTTCGCTATTGAAGCCGGAACAGAAGGTAAAAACGCAATCGTACTGGCATTAGGCACGGAGAACGAAAATCCGGAATCCTACCAGATGAAAGTTACTAGTGACGGAATCACGATTACCGGTCCTACGGAAGCCGGTGTATTCTATGGCATCCAGTCCCTGCGCAAATCATTGCCAGTGGCTGTCGGTGCGGATATTGCCATGCCAGCCGTAGAAATCAATGATGCTCCCCGTTTTGGCTATCGTGGCGCGCATTTCGATACCAGCCGTCATTTCTTTACCGTGGACGAAATAAAGACCTACATCGACATGCAGGCTTTACATAACATGAACCGCCTCCACTGGCATATCACCGACGATCAGGGCTGGCGTCTGGAAATCAAAAAATACCCGAAACTGACTGAAATCGGTGCTAACAGAACAGAAACAGTCATCGGACGTAACTCCGGCGAATACGACGGCAAACCTTACGGTGGATTCTACACCCAGGAACAAGCCAAAGAAATTGTAGATTATGCAGCCGAACGCTACATCACCGTTGTTCCCGAAATCGACCTTCCGGGACACATGCAAGCTGCCCTTGCCGCTTACCCTGAACTGGGTTGTACCGGTGGTCCATACGAAGTATGGAGACAATGGGGTGTATCCGAGGATGTGCTTTGCGCCGGAAACGACCAAGTATTGAAATTCTTGGAAGATGTTTATGGTGAATTGATTGAAATCTTCCCATCACAATATATTCATGTAGGGGGCGACGAATGCCCGAAAGTAAGATGGGAAAAATGTCCGAAGTGCCAGGCACGTATCAAAGCATTGGGATTGAAGTCAGATCAGAGCCACAGCAAAGAAGAACGTTTGCAGAGCTTTGTCATCAACCATATTGAGAAATTCCTGAACGACCACGGACGTCAAATCATCGGTTGGGATGAAATCCTCGAAGGCGGACTTGCTCCGAATGCTACCGTGATGTCATGGCGTGGTGAGAAAGGTGGTATCGAAGCTGCGAAGCAGAAACACGATGTCATCATGACACCGAACACCTATCTGTATTTCGACTACTACCAAGCTAAAGACATCGAAAACGAACCGTTCGGTATCGGTGGTTATCTGCCGATGGAAAGAGTGTATAGCTACGAGCCGATGCCGGCTTCTCTTACTCCGGAAGAACAGAAATACATCAAGGGAGTGCAAGCCAACCTCTGGACAGAATACATCGCTACCTTCCCGCATGCACAATACATGGTATTGCCTCGTTGGGCTGCTTTGTGTGAAATTCAGTGGTCCAGCCCCGAAAAGAAAAACTATGCCGACTTCCTGTCCCGTCTTCCACAACTGATTAAGTGGTACGATGCAGAAGGATACAATTACGCTAAACACGTATTTGACGTACAAGCCGAGTTTGACCCGAATCCGGCAGAAGGAACAATGGACGTTACCCTGTCTACCATCGACGGTGCCCCTGTTTACTATACATTAGACGGCACAGAACCTACTGCCGCTTCCCCCGTTTACGAAGGAGTATTGAAAATCAAGGAAAATGTAACCCTGTCCGCCAAAGCCATTCGTCCCAACGGCGAAAGCAAGACAGTGACAGAGAAGATTGATTTCAGCAAATCCAGCATGAAGCCGATTGTAGCCAATCAGCCTATCAATGAACAATACCTGTTCAAAGGAGCTTCCACTTTGATAGATGGTCTGAAAGGAAATAGCAGCTATAAGTCAGGCCGTTGGATCGCTTTCAACGGAAACGACATGGATATGACTATCGACCTCCAGCAACCTACTGAAATCTCAAGCGTGGCAATCTCTACCAATGTAGCAAAAGGGGACTGGGTATTTGATGCCAGAAACCTGTCCGTAGAAACTTCAGATGATGGCAAGACCTTCAAAAAGATTGCTTCCGAAGAATATCCGGAGATGAAAGAGACAGACAAAGACGGAATCGTTGAGCACAAACTAACCTTTGCTCCTGTGACCACCCAATACGTGAGAGTCATTGCTTCACCGGAGAAATCACTTCCGGCATGGCATGGAGGAAAAGGTAAAAACGCATTTTTATTTGTAGACGAAATCAAAATTGATTAATGAATATAAGAAAAGAATACCCTAAAGTTTGTCTTTTCTTATGGATATTGGGGATGTGCTTCCATGCACATCCCATTCTGGCACAGTCCGTCATACCTGTCCCATTAAAAATGGAGCAGGGGACGGGCTCTTTTTTACTGTCAGAAAAGACTAAACTTTATACAAACCTGCAAGGTGGAGAAGCGGAACTCTGGGAGAATTACCTGAAAGCATTACCTGTTCAGCTGAAAGAAGCGAGAATGAAAGACAGGAAACAGATGCTTTTCTTATTGATAACCCCCAAGACCCCCCAATTGCCATCACCGGAAAGCTATACACTCTCCGTTACCTCTCAACGAATCGAGATCCGGGCAACTTCGGGAGCCGGATTATTCTATGGAATGCAAACCCTGTTACAGCTGATGCAACCGGCAAGCACAGGCAGCTATTCCGTACCCTCTGTCGAGATAGAAGACACCCCTCGTTTTGCTTATCGCGGACTGATGCTGGACGTATCCCGTCATTTCTCTACCAAAGAGTTTATAAAGAAGCAGATAGACGCATTGGCATATTACAAAATCAACCGTTTGCACCTGCACCTGACCGATGCGGCAGGCTGGCGGCTTGAAATCAAGAAATACCCTTTACTGACCGATTTTGCAGCCTGGCGTACAGACCCCACCTGGAAGAAATGGTGGAACGGCGGACGTAAATACCTCCGTTATGATGAACCCGGAGCTTCCGGCGGCTATTACACCCAGGACGATATTCGTGAAATACTGGAATATGCCCGTCAGCATTACATCACGGTGATTCCGGAGATTGAAATGCCTTCCCATTCGGAAGAAGTGCTGGCTGCCTACCCGCAGCTATCCTGTTCGGGAGAACCTTACAAGAACTCCGATTTCTGTGTCGGTAATGAAGAAACTTTCACCTTTCTGGAGAATGTACTGACGGAAGTCATGGAACTTTTCCCTTCCGAATACATTCATGTAGGAGGTGATGAGGCCGGCAAATCGGCTTGGAAGACCTGTCCGAAATGTCAGAAGAGAATGAAAGACGAGCATCTGGCCAATGTAGACGAGCTGCAAAGCTATCTGATACACCGTATCGAAAAGTTCCTCAACAATCACGGACGCCGTCTCTTGGGATGGGACGAGATTCTGCAAGGAGGTATCGCGCCCAATGCAACCGTTATGTCGTGGCGTGGAGAAGAGGGTGGTATTGCTGCCGTCACCTCCGGCCATCATGCCATCATGACACCGGGTGCATACTGTTATCTGGACAGCTATCAGGACGCCCCGTACTCCCAGCCGGAAGCTATCGGTGGCTACCTGCCATTGAAGAAAGTATATGCCTACGATCCTGTCCCCGCTTCCTTAACTGCGGAGCAGGCAAAGTTAGTCTATGGTGTGCAGGGTAACCTATGGGTGGAATATATCCCCACTCCCGAACACGTGGAATATATGATTTATCCCCGTATGTTGGCATTGGCGGAAGTAGCCTGGTCGGCTCCGGAACGTAAGTCGTGGCCCGATTTCCATACCCGCGCACTGTCAGCAGTGGCCGATTTACAGAAAAAAGGATATCATCCTTTCGATTTGAGCAAAGAAATCGGCAGCCGTCCCGAATCTCTTCAACCAGTCAGCCATTTGGCGCTCGGTAAAAAAGTGACCTATAACTCCTCCTATAGCCCCCATTATCCCGCACAAGGCAACACAGCCCTGACAGACGGCATACGTGGTGACTGGACTTACGGTGATGGTTCATGGCAAGGATTTATCTCGGACAACCGTCTCGATGTGACGATTGATATGGAAAAAGAAACCCCTATCCATTCCATCACCGCCGCTTTTATGCAAGTGGTCGGCGCGGAAGTATTCCTGCCGGAGACAGTGATTATTTCCATTTCCGATGATGGAATTAACTTCACGGAGTTGCAAAAACAACACTTTGAAGTGAGCAAAGAAACTCCTATCCGGTTTACGGATATTTCATGGCAGGGAGAAGCAAAAGGAAGATACGTACGTTACCAGGCACAGGCCGGAAGCGAATTCGGAGGGTGGATATTTACGGATGAGATAATTGTGAAATAGACATTGTCAATATCATTTATGAATAAAAGAGGGAATCTACTCAACCAGATTCCCTCTTTTTTTGTTATATTTGTATTATTACCTTAAAAACTAAGAATATGGTACAACACGCTAGACTCATTTTCTACAGCCTTCTTCTTCTGGTAATCCCGTGCGAGAGCACCTTGGCGCAGAAGATTCCCGTCACGCCCATAGACTCATTGATAACTGTTGGATATGCCACCGGAAGTTTGAAAACCCTCTCCGGTTCCGTAGAGAAGATTACGGAGACACAGATGAATAAAGACCAGATAACGAACCCTTTGGAAGCAATCCGCGGACGTGTGCCGGGCTTGACCATCCAACGCGGGTCAAACGGTCCGGCAGCCTTGGATGCGGTACGCCTGCGGGGAACTACCTCACTGACCAGTGGCAATGACCCTTTGATAATCGTCGACGGAGTATTTGGCGACTTGAGTATGCTCACCTCCATTTACCCTACGGATATTGAGAACTTCACCATTTTGAAAGACGCTTCCGAAACCGCACAATACGGTTCACGAGGAGCTTCCGGTGTGATCGAGGTCACCACTAAAAAAGGAATGAGCGGCAGAACACAAGTAGCCTACAACGGTAGCTTCGGAATTTCCACCGTCTACAAGAATCTGAAAATGCTGTCCGGCGATGAGTACCGCCGTGTCGCCTCGGAACGCGGGATTTCCATTCTGGACAAAGGAAATAACACCGATTTTCAGAAAGAGATTGAACAGACAGGACTACAACAAAACCATCACATCGCCTTTTATGGCGGTTCCAGTGAGTCCAGCTATCGCGTTTCTCTTGGTTTCATGGATCGTCAGGGAGTGATTCTGAATGAAGACATGAAAAACTTCACTTCGAATATGAACATGAATCAGAAAATGTTCGACGGCTTCCTGAACTGCGAGCTGGGAATGTTCGGTTCCATTCAGAAGAATCATAATCTGGTGGATTATCAGAAAACGTTCTATTCGGCAGCCACATTCAACCCCACCTATCCCAACCATAAAGACCCCGTCACCAATTCTTGGGATGGAATAACGACCGCCAGTCAAATCACCAATCCATTGGCATGGATGGAAGTGCAGGACGATGATGCCACTTCGCACATCAGCACGCATGCCCGTCTGACTTTCAATCTACTGGAAGGGCTGAAACTTAACCTCTTCGGTGCCTATACCTATAATATCGTGGAAAATTCGCAATACCTCCCCACCTCCGTCTGGGCGAACGGCCAGGCTTACAAAGGAACCAAAAAGCGAGAATCCTTGCTGGGCAACATGATGCTGACCTATAAGAAAAACTGGAAAAAACATTTCTTTGACGTGTTGGCACTTGCCGAACTTCAAAAAGAAACCTACACGGGATATTATACAACAGTAAGCAATTTCAGCACCGACAAATTCGGGTATAATAATCTTCAGGCAGGCGCACTCCGTTTGTGGGAAGGCACTAATTCTTACTACGACCAACCCCGTCTGGCATCCTTCATGGGACGTTTCAACTATACATACGCCGACCGCTACGTACTGACGCTGAACGCCCGTACAGATGCTTCCTCCAAATTCGGGGCGAACCACAAATGGGGATTCTTCCCCTCCGCATCTGCCGCATGGGTGATTAGTGAAGAAGAATTTATGAAGCAGTTGCCGATGGTGGATAATCTGAAATTCCGTATTGGCTACGGTCTGGCAGGTAATCAGAGTGGGATTGACTCATACACTACATTGAACCTTGTAAAGCCGAACGGTGTAGTCCCCGTCGGAAACTCCGCCGTCGTATCTTTAGGAGACTTACGGAACACGAATCCCGACCTGAAATGGGAAGTGAAACATACCTTTAATACCGGTATCGACGTAGCTCTTTTCGGCAACCGCCTGCTGCTTTCCGCCAACTATTACAACTCTCGAACCACAGACATGCTTTACCTTTACAACGTAAGCATACCCCCTTTCACCTATAACACCTTGCTTGCCAACATCGGTTCCATGCGCAACTGGGGTACGGAAATCGCCATCGGCATCACCCCCTTGAAGACCAAGGATATGGAACTGAATATCAATGCCAATATCACTTTCCAGCGCAACAAACTGCTCTCATTAAGCGGTATGTACAACGGCGAAATGCTTTCTGCTCCCGAATATAAAAGTCTTGCTAGCCTCGACGGAGCCGGCTTTCATGGAGGATACAACCACATCGTATATCAGATGGTGGGTCAACCGTTGGGCGTGTTCTATCTTCCCCACAGTACGGGACTGGAATCCGACGGAAACGGCGGATACACCTATGGCATCGCCGATCTGAATGGCGGAGGTGTCAGCCTTGAAGATGGTGAAGACCGCTACGTAGCAGGACAAGCCGTACCTAAAACGATTCTTGGCTCCAACATCAGTTTCCGCTACAAGCGTTTCGACCTGTCTTTGCAGGTTAACGGAGCTTTCGGACATAAAATTTACAACGGAACCTCCCTGACCTATATGAACATGAATATATTTCCCGACTATAACGTAATGAAGAAAGCCCCGAAACAGAACATCAAGGATCAAACCGCCACCGACTATTGGTTGGAAAAGGGAGATTATGTCAACTTCGACTATGTGACGCTGGGTTGGAACGTGCCGATTGAGAAAGTGCAGAAACTGAAGAAATATGTCCGTTCCCTGCGTCTGGCATTTACAGTCAACAACCTGGCAACCATTTCCGGTTATTCGGGACTTTCACCCATGATTAACAGTTCAACGGTGAACTCCACTTTAGGCGTGGATGATAAACGGGGATATCCGTTGGCGCGGACGTACACACTGGGATTGAGTATTAACTTTTAATGGAGGAGGAGATGATGAAACAATATATGAAAAATAAAAGTCTTTTTTTGCAGAAAGAAGAACTGCTTTCAAGGATAGCGGAACTGTTTTCAAAGAAGATCTTACGTCCTTCGGGAGTGCTGGTATTCCTTCTTATAACGTGCCTGGGTTTATTCTCATGTAGTAAGTTTTTGGAGGAAAATCCGAAAGATAAGTTACCCGAAGATGACGTTTACAATACAATCTCGGAAGTATATCTCAATGCAGTAGCTTCGCTTTATACATACGTAGGCGGTTATAGTGATAGTCAGGGATTGCAGGGAACGGGTAGGGGAGTCTACGACCTGAACACCTTTACCTCCGACGAAGCCATTATCCCCACCCGTGGAGGTGACTGGTATGACGGTGGTTTTTGGCAAGGACTTTACCTGCACGATTGGGGAATAGAGAATGATGCCATTCAGGCTACATGGGAATATCTCTATAAAGTCGTCATGTTAAGTAACAAATCACTGGAACGGATAGACAAATTCGCCGAAACTCATTCCGCTACGGAACTGCCGGCATACCGTGCCGAAGTACGTGCCATGCGGGCTATGTATTATTATTACCTGATGGATTTGTTCGGACGCATCCCGCTAGTTCAATCCTCTTCCGTAGCAATGAAAGATGTAGTGCAAAGTGAACGAAAAACGGTCTTTGACTTTGTTGTCAAGGAATTGCAAGAGGCGGCTCCTTTGTTGAGCGATGCACATAGCAACCAGTCCGGCCCTTACTATGGCCGTATCACTCGCCCCGTGGTAACTTTCCTACTGGCCAAACTGGCTTTGAACTCCGAAGTTTATACAGACAATGATTGGACGGACGGACAACGCCCGGATGGAAAAAATATAAAGTTCACAGTGAACGGCAGCGAACTAAATGCCTGGGAAACAGTCATCTACTATTGTGACCAACTCAAGACTATGGGCTACAAACTGGAACCGGAATACGAAACGAATTTCTCTATATTCAACGAACCGTCCGTAGAGAATGTCTTCACTATCCCGATGAATAAAACTCTGTACACCAACCAGATGCAATATCTCTTCCGTTCCCGCCACTATAATCACGCCAAGGCTTACGGACTAAGCGGTGAGAACGGTCCCAGCGCCACCATTGAAGCCCTCGAAGCTTTCGGTTATGAAACCGCGGAACAAGATCCCCGTTTTGATATTTGCTATTTTGCAGGAATTGTCCACGACCTGAAAGGAAACATAATCAAACTGGATAATGGAACGGTACTGGAATATCTGCC
>OGDQ01001512.1_pt1 | contig 13352 bp, 14 predicted proteins | sample 1570451 | NCBI WGS metagenome assembly OGDQ01 (sample SAMEA2582171, study PRJEB24529) | metagenome | biome: Human gut stool | place: China | collected 2011 | reverse complement strand
GGTGAATTTTACCGTTTTTAAGAGTTCGTTTGCCGTCGATGTCCGGAGTGTCGATGCCCCGACGCCCACCGGATCCAGCACTGCCGGGTGTCCCAGCTCATTCGCGCGTGTTCCCGCGATCTTCATGGACTCGATGGTACGGCTGTTCAGCGTACCGATATTGATATTGAGGCCTGCGCAGATCGTCTGGATCTCCGCGACCTCCTCTTTGTCGTCCGCCATGATCGGGGAAGCCCCGCAGGCCAGAACCATGTTCGCACAGTCATTGACCGTCACATAGTTCGTAATATTGTGGATCAGCGGGCTCTTCTCCCGCACCTGATCAAACATCTGTTTTAACATCCTTCTCTCTCCTCTACTGTCCCATTGCTTCCTGCATATCTGCAAGGATATTGGCTTTCTTTAAGCTGTAGATCAGCACACCGCTGATCACTGCGCCTCCGGCAGTTGAAACAAGGAACGGGATCACATATGCGTAAAATGCCAGACCTGCCGCGCTCTTTCCCATAAAGAAGATCGCTACCGGATAGGCCGTGAGTCCGCCAAGAACCGAGGTTCCAAATACCTCACCGATCAGTGTCGCCGGAATATTCTGTGTCTTCTGATACACAAGCCCGCAGATCAGCGCGCCGAACATACTGCCCGGGAATGCCATCAGGCTTCCAAGTCCCAGAAGATTCCGGATCAGCGCCGCCGCGAATGCCGCACCCAGTCCGTATCCCGGTCCTAAGAGGACTGCACAGAGAATATTCACCATATGCTGTACCGGGGAACACTTACTCCCGAATACCGGGAATGAAAATAAGCTTCCTGCCACTGCGACAGCACAGAAAACGGCTGCCACCGCTAATTTTTTCGTATTTGTCTGTTTCATGATCTTTGTTGTGTGACCATTGATCCTGAAATTGGCCGCACATTCCTCCTTTGAAAGTTTTTTGTAACGGTTCAGTAAGTCGTAAGCCTTAATCAATCACAGACTTGAAGGTACTGAACCATTACAATTATTAAGGAAACGACTGTATGACCGCAGCGCTTCCAAAGGCGAATGATCACGTGGGCATTCCTGTATCATGCGGAATATTCCGTTTGGAAAATTCCCACTCATGAAAAATAATCCACGCACTTTCGCAAAAAACGTCCAGGTTTCCTCTCAGGATCCCTGTATGGAAGTCGGTCGATGCTTACTGGCATCCTCTCACGCCGGAACACGGCTTCCCATCGCTGAATTCATACAAGGCCCAGGGCGCTCCCCCTCGGCCCGCCGCCATCCGGCGGATCCCGTTTCTCCTTTCTCGAAGTGTACTTAAACAAAAAACAGGAGACACCTCCGCGGATATCCCCTGTAAAAATTCATCTCATGACTTCCTACGACGGCATTATCCGCATCAGGTTAAAGGGTCGAAGTTCGATTACTTCCTCTCAGCCCGCCAACGAGCTCCCCTGTTTTTGTTAGTGTTATTATAACGCATCCCTAAAAATATGCAAGGAAAAAATGATCTGTATCCAAAATCCCAAATCGGCAAGATCGGCTGCCGCAACTGCATTGTATGGAATTTTCAGTTCAGAAAATTTCCACATGTGGACATTAACTGCCGGCATCATACGCTGCCAGCATCATGCAGAATTTTCAATTTGAAAAATTTCTACACATAAAAGGGCCGATCCACCTATCTTTCCTGTTTTCCTTCCAGGTCCCTGTCAAGCTGCGCTCTCGCCTTTCTCGCGACTTTTCCTGCCGTACTGATCGTACTGCCCCGGACGATCATTCCGTTTCCGAAGCGCCTGCGGATGTCATCGATCGTCTCATCCACTTTCTTCTGCTTTTCACGGTCCTCCGTGTTTTCAAAGAGGGACATCTGGCGGAACTCATCCGAAGTCAGATCCGTGAGCGCCACCCCGATCAGGCGCAGCGGTTCACATTTCCAGCACTCATATAACAGTTTCTTCACCTGCGCGAAGATCTCCTCCGTCACATCCGTCGGATCCTCAAAATTTTTCTGGTGTGATCTCGTCTTAAAATCCAGCGTCCGGTAAGTCACCGCGACACAGCTGCATTTCTTCCCGTCTCTGCGCATCCTGGCTGCCACCACATCACACTGCGCAAGAAGCAGGGAAAGTGCCTGTTCATACGTCACGATATCCTCTTCCACCGTAGTCTCTGCGCTGTAGCCTTTGGCCTCCTCCCTCTCGCTGCGCACTGGGGAATCATCGATCCCGTTGGCGTACCGGTACAGCTGACGTCCATTCTTATCTCCCAGAAGCTGCCGGATCTCCGCCTCATCGCTTTTTGCCATATCTCCGATCGTTTTGATCCCGGCCCGCAGAAGTTTCTGCTCCGAGGCTTTTCCGAGGAATAAAAGGTCCCGCACGGGAAGCGGCCACATCTTCTCCGGGATCTCCGACGGAAACAGCGTGTGTACCTTATCCGGTTTTTCAAAATCTGAGGCCATCTTCGCCAGGAGCTTATTTGTACCGATGCCGACATTGACCGTAAAGCCTAGCTCATCCCGGATCTTATCCTTGATCTCATGAGCCACCGCCACAGGATCCGGATAGATCAGGTGCGTTCCGCTCATGTCAAGGAAGACCTCATCGATCGAAAACGACTCCATGACCGGCGCGTAGGAGGCGCAGATCTTCTTAAATGCTCTCGAGCACCGGTCAAACAGCGCAAAATCTCCCGGAACACAGACAAGATCCGGACATTTTCGCAGCGCCAGCGCCACCGGCTCCCCGGTCGTGACCCCGTACTTTTTCGCCGGGATCGATTTTGCCACGACGATCCCGCGCCGGGACTTCGGATCTCCGCCGATGCAGGACGGGATCTCGCGAAGATCCGGAAGTCCCTCTTTCACGCGTCTTGCCGCCTCCCACGATAAGAAGGCACTGTTCACATCCACGTGAAATATCAATCGTTCTTCCATACTGTTTTCCTCAAAAACTGTCATACTGCCTTGTTTTTTCTCAATTTCTTATTTTCCGCTTTATCCCGGTAACTTTGACGGATGATTCGCATGTGCCAAACGTCAACAGAACACCCTATTGATCCATGCAGAACCTCTATTTCTGCATTCCGGTGCACCGGTTCTTTCGGTCCGCATACCGTAACGGGAACCCGTTCCTCTTTATGGTTTTCATGGTCAGAAATTTTTTATGATGTTTTCTTCCTCATGATCCAGAAAAAGGTACAAGTAAAGATGATCCCCTTCACGACCGACGTAGACGTCAGCGCCCACCAGATCCCGTGAAGTCCCATAGATTCGGAAAGAATGACCGCGAGCGGGATCCTGGCACTCGTAAACGCGACGCTGATCACACTGCAGAGGCGCGTCCTTCCAAGTCCGGAAAGCGCACCGATCGTCGTCAGCTCCACGCACATGAACGCCTCACCGAAGCCTATGATCACAAGATATCCGATCGCAATCTCCACCGCCTTCGGCTCATGGAAAAAGACATCCGCGATCGCGCCCGGGAAGCAGATAAATATTGCGGAGACCAGAATGCCCCAGAGCCCGACCGTCCAGAGCGACACATGATATCCCTTTCTGACACGTTCCTTCTCCCCTGCCCCGTAGTTCTGCGCCACAAACGCGTTTAACGCCGCCGCAAAACCATCCGCGGTGTTCCAGGAGATCGACTCGATCTGTCCGCCAACTCTCTGCGTGGCGACCGCCTCCGCGCCGTACCCAGACACCATCCGTGTTAAGATCATGGAAATCCCGCAGTACGCCATTCCCTGAAGCGCGGTCGGGATCCCGATCCTGCAGATCCCCCGCAGAAGTTCTGACGGGATCTTCGCAAAAAGCCGGATTCCTTTCAGCACATTTTCCTTCTTCTGAACGGCAATCCCGACGACCATGACGCTCATGACGATCGCCTGCGCTGTCACGGTTGCCACCGCCGCCCCGGCTACGCCAAATTTCGGAAACGGTCCCGGCCCCAGGATCAGGACGGGATCCAGGATCATGTTCATCACAAGTCCGATGAGATTTGCGATAAACGGCGTTTTTGAGTCCCCCTGCGCCGTATAGAGTCCGGTAAGCGTCAATGTCAAAAAGGAAAATACGATCAGCCCGCAGGCGATCTTTGTATACGCCAGAGCAGCCGCATGCGCCTCAGCATCCTCAAGCTGGAAAAATCCTACCATCTGCTCTGCAAAGACCAGGCAGATCACCGCATACATGATCCCCATCACTGCCGCCAGCTGCACAGCTGCCTGTGCGAACCCATGCGCTTTTTTCCGGTCACCGCGCCCGATGCACTGTGCGACCTGAACCTGTCCTCCCATACGCGCCATGGACGCCAGCCCCTGGGAAAGCCAGGTAAACATTCCCCCGACGCCGACTCCCGCCACTGCCTTGGAGCCAAGAAGTCCGATCCACGCCATGTCCGTGATGTTGTAAAGAGTTCCAAGAAACGATGATGCCATGATCGGAACTGCTAACTTCACCAGTGTCTTCATGATGGGGCCTTTTGTTAAATTTCCTTCCATTCTTCAATTCCTCATCTGTTTTATTTTTCATATCCGCTGCTATATCATACGGAGTTTTTCATTCCAAAAAATTGATGCCCGTAAATAACTGTGTCCGCCCATTCTTTAAATCCATTATACATGGTTTCATATAAAATTTCATTCATAAACTAACGCAGCTGTTACCGCATGATGCTGCCTTTTAGCTAATCACACTACAACATTTCCGCAGTTAATCATATCAACGAAGACCTTCTCCTCATTTCTGATTACGCGTGTCCCACCGTTTCCCTGTTCTCCTCATAACTTATTTTCTCTTATCCTGCCGCATGGTCTTGCCGATATGGCATTCCTTTATTCCGCCACCTGCTCACCAGCGGAAAAAAGGCCGCCAGCGACCTGATCCTCCAGCTGGAAGCCGACCGCGTCCACACCCTGATCCCCGGTCTCCTCGTCCTGCAGCATGTTTTCCACCTCTTCCAGGCCCAGCAGCTGATCGTCAGCAAATATGGGGTGCGGGAAGGATATCTGTGTGAGAGAGTGTTGAAAAAGTGTCACTAGAAGTGGCACTTTTCATTTTAACGGAAAACACCTCCACTGGATGGGTATCTGTCATCGTAGGCAGAAGCACCTGTATTGTATCCACAGCGGATCTTCCGGTGTTCACAAAGATGGCAGGACGCAGGATTTGTTGTGTTTTCTTTTTGTAAAATGCAAAAATTGTCGTATTTAAATAGTTTTTGCATTTCAGTGCACAAACTTTATTTTTTAATAATTATAAGGAGGACTGCCATTCTGTTTATCCCCGATCTTTCGTATTTATGTGCTGTTTCGTTATCCGCTCTATTCGTCCTGATATTCCGCCAGAGCATCTGTATCGATCGCCTTAATTTCGAATGTTTTCCGTGTTTCAACGCAAAAATTATGTTCGATCATCAGATTCGCAAGTTTCTCTCCATCGATCAGAATAATATGATGGATATTTGCATAATCCTTCGCCTTCTGTGAGAATCTGGCTGTCGTAACGAAAAGTCCATCGCCATGTTTCCCGGCGATTGCACCGACAAAGCTCTGAATCTCCGGCTGCCCGACAGCTCTGTCCGGTGCCCATTTCTTAGCCTGCATATAGATCAGAGAGAACCCCAGCTTGTCTTCCATGATAATGCCATCAATTCCATCATCTCCGGAAGCTGCCGTAGCATGACTTCCGTAGGCCACAGTCCCATACCCCATCTTCGAGAGAAGATCGATCACAAGCTTTTCAAATGTGTATGGCGAAATCTTCAAAATCTCACTCAGTAAATCCGAAGCAAGACCCGCATTGATCTGCTTGTATGCATCCTCGAGCTGATCATCCGGTGTGAGATCCGTTGGTCTGGAAATTCCAGGTTCCGGATCATTACCATTTGAAGGTTTCGAAACCGATGCGAAATCTACAAATGACGGAAACTGTTCCAGATATTTGGAATCTATTTTTTCCGGATTTTCTGCAGCAACCTTCTTTCCGGCTTCCGTAATAACAATCGCTGCGCGGGCAGGACTGTCAAGAAGTCCTGCCTTTTTCAGATATGTCTTCGCCCATGCAACTCTGTTTTTAAACACAGTCTGCCGGCCACTTGGAAGCATTTCTGCAAGGTCTTCCTCTGACAGATTCAGCTTTTTCGCTAAGATAGCCGTAACATCACTGATTTTATAGACCTCACCGTCTTTTACTGCTGTCAGCAAAGGCTTCATCAATTCATCGTATTTTGGCACTGCCATTGTTTGTCCTCCCCCTTGTTTCTCCTATTTATCAATAGGTGCTATACTAGTATCCGTTCCATACAATTCGATGTCTATATGAGGTTTATCTAATTGAACATCGATCCCGCTGGCATTATTGAGCATTCAGAACCCTCACGATCCGGTCAAGCAGCTCCTCAGATGCAGAATTGTCGAGATCGATCTGCAGCTTTCCAGAGCGGATGATCGCTACACTCTTTAAAGTTTCGATGTTTCCTACGGTCGGAACATCTGGCTGATGGATTTCAACAAACCTGGGAACCTCGTTTTCAATGAGTTCTCTGATTCGATGCTGCCGATAATAAAAGCAGTTTTCACTGATGTGGTTTTCCTTACACCAGGACTTAACGGTCTGGCCACTGTTTCTCTGTTCGAGGACCATAGTGATCCATTACTGCGTACGGACTTGGGTAACAAGCTGATCCATAAAGATGCCTCCTACAATCTACATATCTTAAAATTCTGAATATTTTCTTAGCTTGTCCTTCTGTGCATCAAGACTATAGCCGTCAACCTGAATAGCCGTAGATACACGAGTATATATGTAACATCTTGTTTTCTTCTTCAATAATCTCACACTCCTATTTCGGTAATACTAATGGCGAATTTTTCAATAATCCTGCAATAACAGAGTTGTATTTAGCTGTTCCATAATCCTCAACGATGCTTGTTATTCTAGCCCCGGCATCCTTGGAAGAAGCACCACACAGAAAAACTCTCTCATCAGCCGTCCCATAATCCAACACGATAAAACGATCATGAAATATACCACCAGTTTTTTTCATTGACAGTTTTACAGTTGGATATTCCTTACGGCTCCTTAATATCCCACAAACCGCAGAAAATCAAGGTTTCTTTGAAAGCAGACAAACCGTTTCAATATTTCCCTGAACTTTGATTTTATACTGCATAGCGAAAGTGACACTATTAACTTAAGGGGTGGGGTAAATACCTTAACCATTTGAAAATTCCTTTTAATGTTACTACTTTACCCTGTCCTCAGCAGGATCAACTGCATACCAATGTTCTGCATTTCGCCTACATTCTAACACAGGTATTCTTTTTGTCACTTCACGTTTCGTGCTTCCATCACTACGAAGAATTTCTCTCCATTCCACTGGTTTATTATAATATTTCATTTTGCCCCCACATTGAGGGCATCCTTCAATATGTATTTTCTCTATGGTCAATCTATTCCCATAACCACTAATTGCAAAATTGAAAAACAAAGGATGTCTCGTTTGCTTTTTAGCAATTCTTCTAAGTGTAAAAAAGATTAAAAACAAAAATACAAATATTATAAAAATAACAGAATATTTCTGCATATCTAAACTTATTGTGTTTCCATTCATCCCTCTAAAAAAGCAAACTATACTTTTTACTATTTTGGCAAACGGAAATATTCCTACAATTGCAATAATAGTGCTAATCCATGTTAAAACAGCTAAAGTAAATGGACTACGCCATTTTGGTTCTGGATCATAATTTGCCGTCTTTTGCTTCTCTTCCGAGATATTATTGATAATATCTCCTACTGCAATTTGAGTTTTTCCTGTAAAATTCACATTTCCATTGAAATTATTTTGCTTATACTCTTCTTTTCTTCTTCTCATATCGTCATCTTCCTTCTCTTTTGCGAAAAAGTATTCCTTCTGCCAAAATGTATACTGATAATTCCGAAAATCTTATCCCTGGGGTAAATCAATTCTCTCATACCCATTCTACGGAAACAGAAACACACATCTATTTTATTTCCAAAATAGCGAAATCCTTTGATTTATTGGGCTTTTCTTGACAGAAGGCATACCGTCTCGACAGTTGTTTCAGTTTCCAAGGGAAGTTCTTTCACTTCCTCACCATCAACAGGCACAGGAAAATTGAACACGATCTTCTTTATCCAGCTTCCGTCTTTCCTTTTCTCCGGGAACATCTCAATTCGCTCGATAAAGGCCTTCATAAACTCCTTCTGCTCCGCTTCCGTTGCGGAATGGTAGACTTCATCAAATGCCAGCAACAAGCAATAGATATTGTCACCGGAAATCTTCTCCTGCTGGATGCTGCGTATCTGACTTTGCAATTCGCCAATCTGAACTTCGATTTCCTCTATGGTATCATACTGCTCATCATAGCGGCGCTGCAAGTCTAAAATCTTTCTGTCATAGTGGACATCGTTGATGTCCAAGGTATCCATCTGACGCTCCAAGCGGCTTTTTGTGCCAAAAGCTTGCTTTAGCTGTCCTTGCAGAACGGCGATCTGCTTTTCCATATCCTCTGTATCAACCGCCGTTCCGATTTTCGCTTGAATTGCTTCTACAAATCGGGGATTGTTGACCATAGCGGAGATGACCTTCGCCACAAATTTGTTGATTTCCGTCTGTTCAATATTCAGACGGAAGTTGCACTCATGTCCTGTCGGCGTAACCGTATTTTTGCAGTAGTAATAATACCGTGTTTTTTTGTCCTTGCTGTGAGCCTTGGCGATATTGCCATACATGCTCTTACCGTAGCATGGGCATTTCAAAATACCGGACAGGATGTGTGCATGGTCTGGATTATTGACCTTTTCCCGCTTGAAAGAATTGATCTTGCGCTTTTCCTGTGCCAGATACCAATCTTCTTCGGAAATGATGGCTTCGTGCTGCCCATCATAAACAGGGAACTCCGACTTCTCGATCACGTGCATCTCATTTCTTGTACCCTGTTTCTTTTCGGTTCTCCGTCTGCCATAGGCGATTTTACCCATATAAACGGGATTGTCCAGTACATCTTGTACGAAGTTCCTTGAAAATCCAGGAATGGTGTTGTTCTGCCGCAACTTCTTCACAAACCCGTTGCGATTGAGATATTTGGCAACTCCGGCAACGCCCTCATTGGTATGGATGTAGCGGTCATAAATGACACGGATTACTTCCACTTCATCCTCTGCAATGACAAGGTTTCCGTTTTCCAGTTTGTATCCATAGGGAGCGAAACCGCCGTTCCATTTGCCTTCACGAGCCTTTTGCTCCCGTCCTGCCATTGTCTGTGTGCGGATATTTTCTCGCTCAATCTCTGCCACCGTAGACAGCACAGAGATCATCAGCTTTCCGGCATCCTTGGAGCTGTCGATGCCGTCCTCTACACAGATCAGATTGACACCGAAATCCTGCATGAGCTGCAAAGAGTTCAGGACATCGGCTGCATTTCTGCCAAATCGGGAGAGCTTGAACACCAGCACGTAATCAACGCCGTCTTTGCCGTCCTGAATGTCGTTCAGCATCCGTTGGAACTCCTGCCGCCCTTGGATGTTCTTGCCGGAAAATCCCTCGTCAGAATACTCCCCGGCAACAATCATATCCTCATATGCCGCATACTTCCGCAACTTGTCCCGCTGGGCATCCAAGCTGTACCCGTCTACCTGCATGGAGGTGGACACTCTCGTATATAGATAGCATTTAAGTTGCTTCTTTTTCAGAATCGCTACCTCCCTCGCTCATTTCTTTTACCATCAATCCCTCGTTGCGGATATAATACTCCAAAAGTCTAAGCACATAATCCGGTGCATGGCGGTTGTCCAGTTCCCACTCGGTCATCGTCCGGTACGGGATATTGACGAGCTTGCAAAAGTCTTTCCGGTTTAGTCCTGTGCTTTCCCGCAACTTTATAATTCTGTTTTTACAATCCATTTGCTTTCCCCATATTTTTCCTTTAGAAAGCGCTTTTGCCTAAACGCATCAATAGGTTTGCCTCTCTCAAATTACCATCAGCGGTTTAGAATAATCACTTTCTTAATTCCGTCCTTTTCTTAGTCCAAAATTTACTACGATAGTCATCAAACCTATAGCCAAATCCGTCTTTGAAACAGATTATCTCAACGCCCAAATCAAATAGGTCAGACATTACAAACCTGATATATTCTACAGGCAAAACATGATTATCTCCTTCGTTGGCAACGAGAAAAACATTATCTCTACTATTTCTATCTGTATATCTCATATGTCTAATAATTGCCATTATAAAACGATATTCTGCATAACATTGACATGGTGATTTCTCATTATGCTCCACAATAGTCGTTAGATTTCCATCTGTGATGATATTTTGGAATGTGTTCGAAAGTCTATCTTGTACAGTTTCCAATATAAACATATGCAAACGCTTTGAGTTGTCATTGTGATCGACTCTTAGAATTAAACGATCAGAGTAGTATAATTCATAAAAAATTAACTCCCCATAGGGCTCAAAGAACACACCCAACCCCTCAGTAGTTTCGCTTGAATAAACACTGATAATTTTTAATGGTTTTTGAAACATATATGAGCAAGTTTCAAGTTCCCTGTCAAACCATGAGTTCCGTTCCTCATTCATAAAATCTGCAATTGTGATTTTTCCTTTTTTACTGCTAATAAAATCAGATGTAAATAAGCCCCAGAATCCTTTTATTGAAATAGCAAATCTGAGAGACATGTTATGATTTGCTGCATAATCAATACGCTTTTGTAGATTTCCTCCCGATATTTTATACTCATCTTTATCCGTGTGTTTTACTTCAATCATCATTTTATAGCCATCTGTAAATTCGACTTCATAGTCCGGAGTCTTTTCTCCTGATATTTGAGACAATTCTTCATCAATAGGTTCAATATTCTTAAAAGAACCCACAGCTCTCATTACAATAAGAAATTCAAGTTCTTTTTCTTTCCCAACGATACGACGTTCATATTCATTAAAATCTATAGATTGGGTTTTTGCTATGCTCTTCTTTTCGTCATCACTTTTCCCAAGTGTTTGTTCATGAAAATCCAATATTTTTTTGAATGAAGTTGAATTACTATTAGCCATATTATTAAATCTCCTACGATAAACTTAATGTACAATTTTTGTGCTACGTTATATAACTTGAATTAATTTGTATCTTCCTATTGAAGCCCACATTTAGAAACAGAATTTCCCACAAAGCAAAAATACACGTTGCGTAATTATTATAGCATAACCATCGCAATTACGCAACGTGTAAATTGTAAATTCTCACGCAGCCTTACCTGTTAAAGGCTGTGCTTGCTTATCATCCTTGGAACAATCTGACTCTTGCGGAGTACCCTGTTCCAATTTATCCAAAACCTGATTCCCGTATTTCAGGAGCATCCGGGTCATAACATCCACACAGCGGTCAAATGCCGCATTATATTTTGCTTCCTCATAGTATTTCTTCAATAGGCAGTTCCTCCATCAAATTTCCATATCCTGTCCACGCTTGCTGTTAGGCAGTTTGTGTTCCTGCGTTTCCTTTCCTCTGGCGAGGATGGAATTAAGAAAAGCCCGAACCCTTTCAGATGCGATTTCCAGTGCATCCAAGAAGGGCTGGGCTTTCTTTTTCAGCTCTTGATATTGTTCATGCAGCGCATCGTAACGCTGCTTCCATGTTTTTGCACTTTTCTCCGCTTGCTCGAATTTCTGCTTGTACTTGATCTTCTCTGCCTTTTCCGCAAAGCTACTGACAGCATAATCTTTGAGTGTGCGGCATTCATCCGGTGTCAGAGTGATATTGTTTCCGAATGTGGTCTTCTTGCCCATCGCTTCAATATCCTGCACCGTCAGTGCAAGAGTCTTTGCCGTCTTGGTTTCCTTTTGCAGCGCTTCCAGTTTCCTTTTCTGTTTCTCCGTGGCGGATTTTGCATCCTCCAAACTCTGCTCCGACCGTGCCACCTGTCCGGTTACAGCTTCCAAACGCTGCTGTTCAGCCTGCACCTTGAACTGCGTCACCGTCAGATGTTCCTCGGTGCTGCCACGCTCTCCACGCTCCACATCGGTGTAACCGGCAGTTCGCATGAAATTGAAAAAGTCATCCTGCAACACACTGTAGGACGACTTCAAAATCTTTTTTCCTCTTGCGTTCAACATTGGATTACCGTCCTCGTCAAGCACCGGCTTAGACTCCCATTTCTTACTGCGGCTGACCTGTGTGATGACCTCCTTAACGGTTCCCCGGAGGGCTTCATCCTTGCATCGCTTCGACCAAAGGATCTGCTTTTCCACCACCGGGATATAAACCACATGAAGATGATAGTGGTACACATCCTCGCCCAGAGCTTCGGACATTGCCCGGTTGTGCTCATCGGCGTGCATCACAGCGGAGAGGATATACTGCTCACCGCCTACAATCTCCACGGCGGCTTTGTAAGCATCAGCATAAAACTGTTTTGCAAATTCATAGCCGCCATGATTGTAGAAATAAGCAGAGTTCACATCAAATACTAACTCGCCGTATTTGACGGCATCCGGTTTCAGACCTCTGGTGGAAATTACGCCGTCCTGTTCCATCTGCTCAAACGTTTTTACATAATCGTCCGTGGGTGCTTTGAAATGAACGTTCAGAGAAGTGCGTTCCGGCACGATGTCCTGATTGCTGTAGCTGTCCTTTTCACGCTCATTGTGTTCCTGTACCTTAGCCACATCTGCCGGGGTTTCCAAGTCCTGATTTCTGGCTACGGTACGGTCTATTCCATCATTTCTTGCCATAGAATTTTTGTCCTTTCTTTGAGATTTGCAGACAGCGGAGAACTACGGAGAGGCACTTTTTCAAAGTGTAATAACCCACTATGACACTTTCATCCATACTGGCTGCAAAGTGCCGTGGGCTCTCCGAGGGCTCTCCCGAGGGGGAATGCGGTCACTGCGGTGACCTCTGCTGATCAAGGCGAAAATGTCTGCGCCTTTTCCCATGGTCAGCCCGTCTGCATGAAGCTGTTCTGTGTCAACTTCCTCTTGCAGCCGGTGTCCACAGGCACTTTTTCAAAAGCCTGTGGACATAGAAACAGCCCGAACGAGAGGATGTGTGCTGTTTCTATAACGAGCGTTTTACGCTCTTTTGCTGCGTACATACGTACCAGCAATGGGATTTACTCGACCTGCCGCCATTCCTCCGGAATGTCCTCCGGTACGTACGTACACGGCGAATCTCCGTAAAACCCATTTATATGAGGTCGTGCAATGGCTTCCACTCCCATGAATCCCCAAACCCGCCGTCCGGCAGAGTTGGTGATATTGTTGCAATGTTCCAGATTAAATTTCTTGGCATTGGCAATCATGGCGTCGCTGAAGCTGCGGGCTTTCAGCGGTG
>OGDQ01001494.1_pt1 | contig 13441 bp, 12 predicted proteins | sample 1570451 | NCBI WGS metagenome assembly OGDQ01 (sample SAMEA2582171, study PRJEB24529) | metagenome | biome: Human gut stool | place: China | collected 2011 | reverse complement strand
ACATCAAGTGCTAGATTAGGCCTATTAAAACATTTAATGAAAGAATAAAAAGGAGTAAATAACTATGAGTAAAGTTCATTATCATTTTGATCATGTTGGTTCTTACCTTCGTCCACAAGCTTTAAAAGAAGCACGTGAAAAATTTGCCAATGGTGAGATTTCGCAAGAGGAATTGTTGAAAGTACAAGATGAATTGGTTAAGGAATTGGTTCATCATGAGGTAGAAAATGGCCTTCAAGTCGTTTCTGATGGTGAATTTGGTCGTTCTTGGTGGCACCTTGACTTCCTATGGAACCTAACTGGTTTTGAAGCTTACCAACAAGAGGATTCATATAAATTCCATGGAGCTAAGACACGTACAACTAACGTTCGTATCAATGGTAAAATTGCTGAAAATCCTAATCATCCTTTCTATCGTGACTTTGAATATCTTAAATCAGTGACTCCTGAAGGAATTACTCCAAAAGTAACTATTCCAAGTCCATCACTCATCATTAACCGTGACCACCGTAGTGATCTTTATGCTGATTACTATGATTCATGGACAGATTTCCTTGATGATTTGGCTAAAGCTTACCATGATACCATCCAACATTTCTACGATTTGGGTGCACGTTATGTACAGTTGGATGATACGACTTGGGGTTATTTGATTCAACAGTTTGAGAATGAAAAAAATAATCCTGAGAAAACAGCTGAGTTGGCAAAAATTGCTGAGGATGATGTGTACACTATCAATAAAGCTTTGGAAGGTCTTCCAGAAGATTTGACTTTGGCTACTCATATTTGTCGTGGGAACTTTAAGTCAACTTATCTTTTTGAAGGTGGCTATGATTCAGTAGCTAAATATCTTGGTCAATTGAACTATGATATCTTCTTCTTGGAATACGATGATGCACGTTCAGGTAGCTTCGCACCACTTCCAACGATTTGGAATAACCGTGATCATGTTGAATTGGTGCTTGGTGTGATTACTTCTAAGGATCCAGCTTTGGAAGATGTAGATGCTGTCATCGCTCGTATCCATGAAGCGGCTGAGCTTGTACCACTTAAGAACCTTGGTATCTCAACTCAATGTGGCTTTGCCTCAACTGAAGAAGGCAATATCTTGACTGAGCAAGACGAGTGGAATAAATTGCAATTGATTAAAACAATTACTGATAAAGTTTGGTCATAATAGAAAAAATGCAGAGGACAGGCTCAGCTTGTTCTCTCTTTTTATGAATATAGAAAGGAAGTGTCATGAATTATAAAGAAATAGGGCAGAAAATTTTAGAAGCTGTAGGAGGAAAGGGGAACGTTCAGAATCTAACCCATTGTGCGACACGTTTACGTTTTACCCTAGCAGATGATTCTAAAGCTGATGATGAGGCTGTTAAAGCTATCGATGGTGTGGTGAGTTTGGCTAAGAGTGGTGGCCAGTATCAAGTTGTTGTTGGGAGTGATGTACCAAATATATACCGCGCTTTGGAAGGGTTATTGGATCTAGATGAAGTATCTAAGGAATCATCGGAAAAACAAGATAGAACTCCTCTTCAAAGCTTTTTAGCCCTTATTTCTGGGATTTTCACCCCAATCTTACCAGTAATTACAGCAGCAGGGATGATCAAGGCCGTTTTGTCCCTTTTGGTTGTCTTTAAGGTAGTAGCTGTAGATGATGTTAACTATCAAGTTCTTAATTTTATTGGCGATGCTGGATTTTATTTCTTACCTGTATTTTTAGGTGCCTCAGCAGCTCGACAGTTTAAGACGAATGCTCAATTGGGGATGTTGATTGGTGCTATTTTATTACACCCAACTTTTACTCAGATTGTGACAACTGCCAAGGAATCAGGTCATGGCGTCTCTTTCTTTAGTATTCCTCTTACATTAACTTCTTACTCATCAACGGTTATCCCTGTTATTTTGGCAGTTTGGTTTATGAGTTACGTGGAGCGCTTTGCGATTAAAATTTCACCAAAGGCTGTGAAGTTTTTCTTGGTTCCTATGATTACGACATTAATTACTGCAATCGTAACACTTTTGATTTTAGGTCCAATTGGTGCTGTCATAGGTAACTGGTTGGGGGATTTCTTTAAGTGGTTGGAAAACTTTGGCCCATGGGTTGTTCCAACAATTGTAGGGGCAACCTTCCCGTTAATGGTTACAACAGGAACTCACTATGGCTTAGTATCCATTGGAATCAATAACCGTATGACTATTGGTTATGATACGATTGCACAGCCAGGTGCTTTGGCTTCAAATGTGGCTCAGGGTGGAGCAGCTCTTGCTATTGCTTTAAAAACTAAGGATACCAATAAAAAAGCTCTAGCTTCATCTGCTGGGATTACTGCGATTTGTGGGATTACGGAACCGGCTCTTTATGGGGTAACTTTGCAAAATAAAGCAGCCCTTATAGGATCTATTGTTGCAGGGGGAGTAGGTGGCTTCTTCCTTGGTATTTTAGGTGCGAGAAATTTTGCGGGTGGTTCCCCGGGTATCTTGACGATTGCAGCGTATATCGGTGAAGATACACTTAAATATTTTTACACAGCTATTGCAGGTCTTGTAATTTCTGTTGTGGTATCTTTCATTGTGACCTTCATTCTTTATAAGGAAGATTAATGATTGTGGCAGGCCGAGAGGTCTGTTTCTTTCTTACGTTGAAAAATCCTCCACCATTTCCCAAAAGCTATATAAATTATGATAGAATAGAGTGATTATATCTGTAATAACGGAAAAGGAGGGCAGGTCTATCTGAGGCCTGTATCATCATTATGAAACTTCAAAAACCTAAGGGAACGCAGGATATTTTACCTGCGGATAGTGCCAAATGGCAGTACGTAGAAAATGTTGCACGTGAAACATTTAAGAAATACAATTATGGTGAAATTCGTACACCTATGTTTGAACATTACGAGGTCATTTCACGTTCAGTAGGTGATACAACTGACATCGTTACTAAGGAAATGTATGATTTTCATGATAAGGGAGACCGTCATATTACACTTCGTCCAGAAGGAACAGCACCGGTTGTACGCTCTTATGTAGAAAACAAACTCTTTGCGCCAGAGGTCCAAAAACCTGTTAAAGTTTATTATATTGGATCAATGTTCCGTTATGAACGTCCTCAAGCAGGACGCTTGCGCGAGTTCCACCAACTAGGTGTAGAGTGCTTTGGATCAAAAAATCCTGCAACAGATGTTGAAACCATTGCTATGGCCTACCAACTCTTTAATACGCTTGGCATTAAGGATGTTACCCTTCATTTGAATAGCCTTGGAAATACTGAGAGTCGTCTGGCTTATCGTCAGGCCTTGATTGACTACTTGACACCGATGCGTGAAAGTTTGTCAAAAGATAGTCAACGCCGTTTGGATGAAAATCCTTTGCGAGTACTCGATTCAAAAGAAAAAGAAGATAAGGTTGCAGTTGAAAATGCTCCCTCTATCCTTGATTATTTAGATGAAGAAAGTCAAGCGCACTTTGACGAAGTACGTACCATGCTCGATAGTCTTAACATTCCTTACGTGATTGATACTAATATGGTACGTGGTCTTGATTACTATAATCACACGATTTTTGAATTTATTACCACTATTGATAAGTCTGAATTGACAATCTGTGCAGGTGGTCGTTATGATAGTTTGGTTGAATACTTCGGTGGTCCAGAAACAGCTGGTTTTGGTTTTGGACTTGGTTTAGAACGCTTGCTTTTGGTTCTTGATAAACAAGGTATTGAGCTTCCGGTGGAAGAAAGTCTGGATGTTTACATTGCAGTACTTGGTTCAGGTGCCAATGGCAAAGCTCTTGAGTTAGTTCAAGCTATCCGCTATCAAGGATTTAAGGCTGAACGTGATTACCTTGGACGTAAGATTAAGGCACAATTTAAGTCAGCAGATACCTTCAAGGCCAAGACTGTTATCACATTAGGTGAGAGTGAAGTGGAGTCAGGTGAGGTTAATGTCAAAAATAATACTACTCGTGAGGAAGTTACTGTAAGTTTCGAAGAGCTAACTAAAAACTTTGCAGCAGTCCTCGAACAGTTAGAAAAGTAGGGGGCATATGGTTAGTATAGTTGATATGCTCAAACGGAGTGAGAAGTTCAGTTTGGCTTTTGATCGTAGTATGCCCATTCGTTTCCAACAACAGTTTTGGCAATTGATTGCCTTTCTTGATAAACATGACATTACTTGGTTTAATGATGAGCCTGCAAGTGATCATGCGATGTGCCAGCAATTACTCGGTCAAGTTTGGCGTCAAGATTGTCAAGATGTGGTCTTAAGTTTTGAAACACAGGAACGTTATTTGGGATGGCAGGTAGACGAGGAAACCGATGAACTTAGTGTTATCATTGAAGATGTTTACGGATTCCGTTGGAATAGTTTACTTGACTTAGAAACAGCTGATTATCGTTTTGAAGATTTTGAAGAGTTTGCTGAAGATTACGTGGATACTAGTGATTTGTTGAAACAATTTGGCAAATAGTTTTATAAAAAAGAAAGTCTATTAAATTCTAACCTGAAATGGGTGGGGTTTTGATGGGCTTTTTGCTATAATAGTTAAGACTAAAAAATTAACGAAAGAAGTGTATTTATGGAACGTTCTATGTATGCCGGACGTGTTCGTAGTGAACACATCGGAACTACTATTACTTTGAAAGGTTGGGTATCTCGCCGTCGTAATCTCGGAGGTTTGATTTTCATCGATCTTCGTGACCGTGAAGGTTTGATGCAGTTGGTTGTTAACCCTGAAAATGCGGACGCTAATGTTGTTGAAACAGCTGAAAGTTTGCGTAGCGAATTTGTTATTGAAGTAACAGGAACTGTTGAAGCGCGTGAACAAGCTAATGATAACTTGCCTACAGGTGCTGTCGAGCTTAAAGTTGAAGACCTTAAAGTCCTTAATACTGCCAAAACAACACCATTTGAAATTAAAGATGGTGTTGAGGCTAGTGATGATACACGTATGCGTTACCGCTACTTGGATCTTCGTCGTCCAGAGATGTTGGAAAACTTTAAGCTCCGTGCAAAGGTAACTCATGCCATCCGTAATTATCTTGATGACTTGGAATTTATCGATGTTGAAACACCAATGTTGACAAAATCTACACCAGAAGGTGCTCGTGATTACTTGGTTCCAAGCCGTGTTAGCCAAGGTCACTTTTATGCTCTTCCGCAAAGTCCTCAAATCACTAAACAATTATTGATGAATGCTGGTTTTGACCGTTATTATCAAATTGTTAAGTGTTTCCGTGATGAAGATTTGCGTGGAGACCGTCAACCTGAGTTTACACAAGTTGACTTGGAAACCTCTTTCCTTAATGAGCAAGAAATCCAAGATATTACAGAGGGATTGATTGCTAAGGTTATGAAAGAAACTAAAGGGATTGACGTTATACTACCATTCCCACGCATGTCTTATGATGATGCCATGAATAACTATGGTTCTGACAAGCCAGATACACGCTTTGACATGCTTTTACAAGACTTGACAGAGGTTGTCAAGGGTGTAGACTTCAAAGTGTTTGCTGAGGCACCAGCTGTTAAGGGAATTGTTGTCAAAGGAAATGCAGACAAATACTCACGTAAAAGTATTGACAAGTTGACAGAGTTTGCCAAACAATTTGGTGCTAAAGGTCTTGCTTGGGTTAAGATGACTGACGGAGCTCTAGCAGGTCCAGTTGCTAAATTCTTGACAAGTATTGAAGATAAGTTGACAGATGCTTTACACTTTGAAGAGAATGATCTAGTTCTTTTTGTAGCAGATACACTTGAAATTGTTAATAACACACTTGGTGCTTTGCGTAATCAAATTGCTAAAGAACTTGACATGATTGACAACACTAAGTTCAACTTCCTTTGGGTTGTTGATTGGCCAATGTTTGAGTGGTCTGAAGAGGAAGGACGCTATATGTCTGCTCACCACCCATTTACTTTGCCAACAGAAGATTCTGCAGCAGAGCTTGAAGGAGATCTTTCCAAGGTACGTGCTGTAGCTTATGATATTGTCTTGAATGGTTATGAGCTTGGTGGAGGTAGTCTACGTATCAATCATAAAGACCTACAGGAACGTATGTTGAAAGCCCTTGGTTTCTCTGAAGAATCAGCCTATGAGCAATTTGGATTCCTTCTTGAAGCTATGGACTATGGTTTCCCACCACATGGTGGTTTGGCTATCGGTCTTGACCGTTTTGTTATGCTTCTTGCAGGTAAAGATAATATCCGTGAAGTGATTGCCTTCCCTAAAAATAATAAGGCATCAGATCCTATGACTCAGGCTCCAAGTCTTGTGGCTGATAAACAGTTGGAAGAACTTGCCCTTCATGTAGATTTAGAAAATGAATAAAGCACCTCTTCATAAACATGTTAAATTTGTAGCGAAAAAGTCTGCGAAGAAAATGGGCGTTTTGCAGGCTGTACGTAGTATTTCCCGTGAAAAATATACTGAAAAAGTTTCAGCCTCTTTACTTTACGGGCTCTTATCGTCAATCGCCGTTAATTTCTTTTTTCAACCTGGACATGTTTACTCCAGTGGAGCAACAGGTTTGGCACAGGTTTTATCGGCATTGAGTGTTAGAACTTTGGGCTTTGAGATACCAGTATCATTGACTTTCTATGCGATTAATATACCTCTCTTGATTATGGCTTGGTATAAGATTGGCCATAAATTCACTATCTTTACCTTCATTACAGTAACGATGAGCTCCCTTTTTATTCAGGTGATGCCACATGTAATCTTGACAGAGGATCCTTTGATCAATGCTATCTTTGGTGGTTTGGTCATGGGAACGGGGATTGGTTTCGGTTTAAAATCACGTATCTCTAGTGGAGGGACGGATATCGTTAGCCTCACTATTCGTAAGAAAACAGGCCGTGATGTTGGTAATATCTCCTTGATTGTCAATGGGATTATCATGGTTTTTGCGGGCATTCTTTTTGGTTGGAAATATGCTCTTTATTCAATGGTGACTATTTTTGTTTCTAGTCGAGTAACAGATGCGATTTTCACAAAACAAAAGAAAATGCAGGCTATGATTGTCACAAGTAATCCCGACCCAGTTGTAAGGATGATTCAGAAGAAACTCCATCGTGGAGTAACGATGATTAATGATGCGGAAGGGACTTATAATCACGAAAAGAAAGCAGTATTACTGGCGATTATTACGCGTGAAGAGTATACTGACTTCAAGCATTATATGAGAAAAGCAGATCCTAAAGCTTTTGTCTCTATCGCAGAAAATGTACATATTCTAGGTCGTTTTGTTGATTTAGATGACTAACAAAAAAGGAAGTTGACGAACGTTAGCTTCTTTTTTGTTGGAGAGAATTCTTGACGAAATGCTTGCTTGACTTTACAATATCAGTATGATTAGATTTTTAATTCCAACCGCAAAAGAAATGAAGGCCAGTAAGGAAGTTCCGTCTCAAAAACTATCCGAAAAGAGTGCAGCTATCCTAACTGAAATGGCAAAATTGTCCACAGATGAATTATCCATAGCTTATAAAATAAAGCCTGAACAGGCTGAGAAAGAAAAGCAGCGCTGGGGTGCGATTTTGTCGGGAGAAGCGAAGAACTATCCGGCCGTCGAGCTTTTTAATGGTCTGATGTATCGTCACATCAAACGTAGTGACTTATCCACATGTGAAAAAGATTTCTTAGGCCAACGAGTATTTATCACATCTTCTTTTTATGGAATCATTCCTGCTTTTTACCCGATTCAGGAACATCGTCATGACTTTCATACGAAGATTAAGGTTGATGGTCAGTCCTTAAAAAACTATTGGCGTGCCGAATATGATCAATTTCTGGAGGAGAATCAAGTTCCGGTTATTTCTTTGCTTTCGAGTGAATTCGAGGATGTTTTTAGTCCAACTCTTCGTAAGCAGTTATTCACGGTTAGTTTTATGGAAGACCGCAATGGGGTTCTTAAGACTCACTCTACGATTTCCAAAAAGGCAAGAGGGGCTTTTTTGACAGCTGTTATGGAGGAGAATTGTCAAACGATTAATAATTTACGAAAATTGTCTTTTGATGAGTTTAACTATCGTGAGGATTTATCCTCTAATAATGAGCTAGTTTTTGTTAAAATTGCATAAAAAAGTCTGAGTTATAAGCTCAGACTTTTTTATAGCATATCTTTACGATCGACTTGTTCATAGTTAGTTTGACCGTCATTTAGCTTGTCCCAAATAACGACTTCTCCTTGATTAAGAGATTTTTTGACATCAATAATACGTTGATTAGATGATCCTCGAAACTGGAGCATAAGGTTCTTTTTAGTGATGTCAAAGCGGCCGTCAACGAGAATGTCAACGAGTTGAAGAAGTTCTAGTTTATCAGGAGTTTCAAGCATCAACTCCTCCCAAGTATAACCAGTCCAAGACCAGATATCTTTTTCCGGGAGTTCCTTACGAATGCGTTTGACTAGGGGAATGAGAATTCCTGTGTTTAGGAAGGGTTCACCACCAAGTAGCGTGAGACCTTGTACGTAAGGTTGAGCTAGATCCCTCATGATTTGTTCTTCAAGTTCTTTAGTATAGGGAATTCCTGCCTTAAAGGACCAGGTGGCAGCGTTATAGCATCCCTCGCAATGAAACATGCAACCAGAGACGTAAAGGGAGTTACGCACGCCTTCACCATCAACGAAATTAAAAGCTTTGTAGTCAATAATACGTCCTTGGCTAAGTTCTTCAGACTTCCATTCCTGTGGTTTTGGTGTATTCCATGTCATGATTCTACTCCAAATCTATCCAATAGCGCTCAGTTTCATGGCGAATGTCCTCCAACTGGCCACCGTTGGCTAATATAACAGCTCGACTAGCAGGATTCTTGATACTACAAGTGACCAGAGCACGATGAATATTCTTTTCTTTAGCCACTTGCAGACCTTGATGAAGAGCTTCTTTTGCATAGCCTTTGCCCCTTTCAGAGGGACGGATTGAGTAGCCAATATGGCCCCCTTTTTCTAGTAAGTAGTCATTTAATCGGAGACGAAGGTTGAGAAAGCCAAGAGCATAACCTGCTTCGTCAAAACTAACTAGCTGGATAGCAGGAACCCAATTTTCAGGAATATTGAGTCCCGCTTCCGCTTGAAGATTTTCTTCTAGCCACTCTTCATAAACAAAATTGTCGGGATTCCAAAATCCACCATCATGAGCAGATTGCTCCCTTTCAAATTCAGCCATCATCTCTAAGATAGCTTCTTTATCTGTTTGGCTCGGTCGGCGTAAGATCATATTATTTCTTCTTTCCAGCTTTTTTCAAAAGGGCTTGGACACGTGCTTTTTTATCGTTTTTGACGGTTGCATTTTTTTCGTGGTAACGTTCCACTTGTTGCATACCTTTATAATCTAATTGATATTTTCCCATTATATTCCTTTCTAAAAATGAAATAAGCAAAGCAGTTGGAAGGTATCATCCAGCTGCTTCTAGTTTATTATAATGTATTCTAGGTCTTATTAAAGGTGTTTACCTTCATATTTTATGGTTGAACCGTTCATGTGTTTGACTCGAGCAGAGATTTCTTTGTGGCGTCCTTTAACCATTGGGCGTGCCTGTGGATTTCCTAGATAGCCGCAAGTACGTTTAACAACATCAACTGTTTTAGGATCTGTGTTGCCACAGTTAGGGCACATGAATCCACGTTCTGTTGGGGTGAAGTCCCCTTCAAAGTCACACTTGTAGCATTTATCGATTGGAGTATTCGTTCCGAGGTAACCGACACGGTCATAAGCAAAGTCCCAGACAGCTTCGAGTGCCTTTGGATTTTGCTGGAGGACTGGATATTCGCAGTAATGGATGAATCCACCAGTTGCACCAGCTTCTGGGTAAGCTTTTTCGAATTCTAATTTTTCAAATGGTGTTGGATTTTTACGAACATCGTAGTGGAAAGAGTTGGTGTAATACTCTTTATCTGTGATATCAGTCACGACACCGAACTTTTCAGTATCCAAACGACAGAAACGATCCGTCAAACTCTCTGATGGTGTTGAATAAACAGAGAAATGATAATCATATTCGTCAGACCAACTTTCACAAGCATTTTTCATAGCTTTAACGATATCTAACGTGAACGCTTTGGCTTCTGGATTAGTCTCCCAGTCACTACCATAAAAAACGGATGCTACTTCATAAAGCCCAATATAACCAAGTGATACAGTTGCACGACGATGTTTGAATAGTTGATCTACATTGTCGAATTTACCTAGACGTTGACCAAAGGCACCATACTGATAAAGGATGGGGGCATTAGCAGGTGTCGCTTCTTTGACACGTTCAACTCGGTAGACGAGTGCATCTTTGGCAATTCCCATTCTTTCTTCAAAAATTTCCCAAAATTTATCTTGGTCTCCCTTAGATTCTAGGGCAATTCGAGGAAGATTAAGGGTTACAACACCCAGATTCATTCGTCCAGAATTAACTTCGACACCATTTTCATCCTTCCACCCTTGTAGGAAGGAACGACATCCCATAGGAGCTTTAAAGGAACCCGTCAATTCAACGATTTTGTCATATGATAGGACATCTGGATACATACGCTTTGTTGCACATTCAAGAGCTAGTTGCTTAATATCGTAGTTAGGTGAGCTAGGCTCTAAGTTAAGTCCACGTTTTAAGGTAAAAATGAGTTTAGGGAAAATGGCAGTACGGTGTTCGGAGCCAAGTCCTAAAATACGAACTTGTAGGATAGCCTTTTGGATTTCACGCTCAAACCAGTTTGTCCCTAAACCGAAACCGAGAGAGGTAAAGGGAGTTTGTCCATTCGAAGTGAAAAGCGTATTAATCTCGTATTCAAGAGATTGCATAGCATCGTAGATATCTTTACGCGTTTTGGCGCGTGCATAGTCTTCACGTTTTTCTTCAGCTACCCACTCTTTAGCATCAGCTAAGTGTTTTTTGTAGTTAAGTTCTGCGTAAGGAGCTAAAAACTCATCGATACGGTCTGCAGTACAGCCACCGTATTGACTAGAGGCAACATTTGCGATGATTTGTGAAATTTGTGCTGTTGCAGTTTGAATGGATTTAGGACTTTCAACTTCAGCATTACCAATCTTAAAACCATTTGCCAACATGCCTTTGAAGTCAATCAAGCAACAGTTAGTCATAGGTGTGTAAGGACTGTAGTCTAAATCGTGGAAGTGGATATCCCCCTTTTGATGAGCATTCGCCACATGTGAAGGAAGCATTTTAAGTCCAATAGATTTTCCGACAATTCCTGCGGTTAAATCACGTTGTGTATTGTAAAGGTCACTGTCCTTATTAGCATTTTCGTGAACAACAGCCTGGTCTTTATTGACAAGTTTATTAATGGTGAAATTAATGTCAGTGGCTTGAGAGCGCTCAAAATCACGCTTGGTACGATAGTTAATATATTCTTGAGCGATAGCATACTCGTTTGCTTCTAGCAACTCGTGCTCTACTATGCTTTGGATTTCATATATTTTGATATTTTGAGTGAAGCGGTCATTAATTTCAGCAACAATACGGTTGGCAATTCCCTCCAACTTTGCTTCAATCAATGGTGTGATAGGTGTAATAGCCTCACTTGCTTTGAGGATAGCCTCATATATTTTACTTGAATCAAAGACAACCATACGACCATCACGTTTGATGACTTTGATATCAGGGTTGATTGTAACCTTTTCTTTTTCTAATGTAATCATCTAAAAATCACCTCGTTACTAATTATAGCACTAGGCAAAAAAAAATCAATATATTGTGGTATATTTTTATCTCAACCACTATATATTGATTTTTCGACCTATTTTAAGACGTAAACAGTGTATCGTTCAACGCCTTTTACAGGGGCTTTTTTATAGTTTTTTGAAAGTGTAGATTTAACATCAGAAGGTAGTTGTGTATCTTGTTGAACAACTATATATTGTGCTGAATCTTGGATAATAGTATCTGAGAGAGCTTTCTGATGACTAGATTTAGCTGTGTTAAGTTCTGGAAGAACAAATTGTGAGGCTGCTTTACGACCGCTTTCCAAATAAATTTTTGCTGATGAATCGTAAACGTAGATAGTTTCATCTTTTTTGGTATTTTTAGCGAGGTAATTTGCAACAGTACTACGTTCAGTATTATTTCCTAAATTAAATAGGAACATAATGATTGGCATTGCGAAAGCAAATGCAAAGACTGCAATAGGTAAGAAGTAATTACGACTAAGGAAGATACCAAAAACTTTAAGTGTGTGAATCTGGTTACCATTACGACGTCGGTGAGAAGTTCGCTCTGCTCTCTTTTTAATAGCATCATCTAAAGAAAGTGCTGTCAAGACTAGACCATAAGGTACGATGTTGAGAATACTGTAAAGTCCAAAACTTTGAGAGAACAAGCTGTAAACTACTGTAAAGATAAAACTAAGGAGTAGTACCCACTTGATACTCTTATCTTTAGCATCGCCAAGAAGGTGGTTGCTTGTAGTCAGTGCACCAATAAGTAATCCAGAGCCGATGACAGCAAAACTTTGGTAAGCTAACGTAAGTAGAAAGTCATTTTTTTCTACAGCAAGTTGTGTAAAGTTGTAAACCAAAACTTGGTTAATATAGTCCGATGTAATTTGTAAATTTAGGATAAAGTAAAGACATAGATACAATACTAGAATGTTACCAAAAATAATACAAAGAACTTGATAAAAACCACGAGCAAAGTGCTTGTTGACAAGGTTGTAAACGAAGATTGTCACAAGTGACAATATCCAGAAAATAAGAGTTCGAGCTTCAAAAAGAGCTCCCGCAGTGCCAGCGAAGCCGTAAAGAATAAAGGCTTCATCACGACTGTGACCCGCAAAGTAACGAGTTAAGAAGAAGATGGCACCTAGGACAAAAGGCATAGCAAATTGGATAGGGTAGAGCCCACCAAAACCAAGTGTTCCATTAGTGACATAGAAAATAATACTAATTAGAGTGGCAATTTCCTTCTTGTTTGTCATGTGCATGACAGTCTTGTAAAGGTAACTTCCAGAAAGATAGTAGGTAAGGAATTGAATAGGAATCAGCCAAAAAGTTGATCCTAAACGGAAAGCCAGAGAAACTAGTAAGTAATAAAAGAAGCCGCCTGTCGCAAAAAAGTCAGAGTAGGGTAAGCTACCATTGGCAAACATTTTTGCAATGTAAAGGTTTTGAGACTGTATATTATTGGCAAAGTCTGTAAAGCAGGGAACTGATATACTAAAAATACTCAAAATCAAACTGAGAATCAGGATATGGCCTTTATGCTTCCATGGAAGTGAAATCTTAGTTTTTTTCTCTATTTGAGACGAATTTGATTCTTCTGTATGTCCCTGAATTGTCACTTCAATCTTTTCGGATTGATTCTCTTGTGTATGAGAGCGATGGTGGCTTCGATGATAACCTTGGTAGCCACTTGAATCTAAAGTATTGTCTTCGTTGTATGGACTCACAATTAAACTCCTTTGTTGACATTTGGAAAGTTATAAATAAAAGGGTCTTAT
>OGDQ01001484.1_pt1 | contig 13553 bp, 8 predicted proteins | sample 1570451 | NCBI WGS metagenome assembly OGDQ01 (sample SAMEA2582171, study PRJEB24529) | metagenome | biome: Human gut stool | place: China | collected 2011 | reverse complement strand
AGTTAATTCTTTCTTGCGGTCTGTAAATGGGGGAGACTTTCAGAGTCACTTCTATTCCGGTTGTCTTTTGCTGTCCGGCATTCATAGCCACGCTTTTCACCCCCATGGAACCTGGTGTGGTAATCAGGGCCAATAACGGGTCGGTAATTTTCTTATACCAGTCGAACGTGATGTTCAGGCGGTTGTTCCAGGTTGTGATATCTGCTCCGGCATTCCAATTAATCGTTTCTTGCCATGCCAGGTCTTTGTTGCCCAGCGCGTTGATCACCAGTCCCGAACCGAAAATGTTTGTCATATCCGTGTTGAACGTGTAGGTCGTGAATGCCTGGTATGCCGAAAAGTTCTGGTTCCCCGGATTTCCGACCGAAGCGCGTAGTTTCAATAGCTGAAACCAATCTTTCGCATGAAAAAATGCTTCGTTGTGTAGGTTCCAGCCGATACCTACCGACCAGGTATTGCGGAAACGGTTGTTCGTGCCGAACATGGATGCACCGTCACTACGGTAGTTGAAATCGAGTAAATAACGGTTGTCGTAAGCGTATCCGCCGTTTAGATAAAAACTGGCGGCACGTGTTTCGCTTTCCGAGTAGGACGATTTCCCGTTTTCGGGATAACCATTGGCAAAGGAAGGACTCCCGAAAGCATCTTCCGTGAAGCCGATCGCTTTATAACCGTTGCTTGTTTCTTTCGACAGGCTGAAATTGAAACCGCCCACAGCGTTTATCATGTGTTTCCCTCCGAACAGACGTCCGTAAGTAACAGCAATATCTCCCTCGTAGCTGGTGGATTTACTGGCGGTGTGCGTATAGCTTCCTTTTTTCATTTCCTCTTCATCGTCAAAGTCACTGTGTTCGGGTGAGAGGCGTTCTTCTGCCGAACTGCTGGTTTTCGTTATGCCGAATTTCCCTCTTGCACGTAAATCGTCGGTGGCGAACCATTCGATGATGAAATTGTTGGTAAATCCGGTTTCGTCGCTTTTGTCATAATTATTCAGACTGGCGTTCCACAGGGGATTGGCCACTTTTTCCTCGTAACCATCTCCCGAGTAATAGTATAGGTATTTGTCGATACCCCCGTCTTCGTTATATTTTTTGTAATAAGGGTTGGCTTGTGCATATTCGGAGAAGCTTACGGACGGATCGTTCGTTTCCATATAGTCTACAGTCAATTTATTACTGAACTGGAACTTGCCGGAACGATAGATCAGATCTATATTTCCGCTGATGGTCTGGCGGTCGGAACCTTTCATTACTCCCTGCACGTTACCGTAACTGAGCCCTATACCGTAACGGATGTTTTCTTCACCCCCTTCGGCATATAGATTGTGCTTATGCGTGAACCCGGTGCGTAGCGGTACGCTTAACCAATAGGTGTCGATCCCTTCTTCGATTCCTTTTAAACGGGCATTCCGTAAACTATCCAGGCGTACCTGGTTGATGGCACTGTTGGATTTGTCCGTGTATACACCGGCGAGTGTCTCGAATTGCAATTTTTCACGGGCATTCATTAAGTTGTAATCCGAAAGGTCTGCCATCGTCACGCTGAAATCTCCCTTATAGGAGAATTGCAGGCGTCCCCCCTCCGGGGCCTTTGTTTCGATAACCACCACGCCGTTAGCTGCTTTCGAACCATAAATGGCGGTTGAGGCTGCGTCTTTTAACAAGGTGACCGATGCCACCCGGTTCATGTTCAGGTCCATGATGGTTTCTAATGTCGTTTCGAAACCGTCAAGGATAAACAAAGGTTGATTGGGGTCGGTCCCATACTCTTCTTTCAATCCCATAACACTGCTCTTGCCCCGGATTTCGATATCGGGCATGCGGTTCGGGTCGGAACCGAATTGGTTGTTTTCCACGATTTTGAATGAAGGGTCGAGTGTGCGCAGACTTTGAACCAGATTCGACGCTCCCACGGCTTTCAATTCCTCTGCTTTGAATGTAGTCGATGATCCCGTGAAACTTTCCTTTTTACGGGTGAAGATACCCGTGACGACTACTTCATCCATCTCTTCGATAACAGGAACAAGTGTAATTTTCTGAAAATCGGAGACATTATTTCCGTTGAACTTTTGTACAATGTTCCCGTAACCGATGTCAGAAAAGATAATGTTATACTCTGCCGGACCGAGGGGGAATGTGAATTGTCCGTTAACGTCGGTGGCAGTTCCCTGCGTTGTTCCTTCGATCATAACAGTTACTCCCGGTAACGGTTCTTTCGTATGACTATCCACCACAATCCCTTTCAATTCGATGATTTTCATTTCAGTTTTTTGTGGTTCTGCCGGACGTTGGGTGATAATAATCGTTTTATCCTCGATTTTAAATGTGAAAGGAGTTCCGTTCAAAACGTATTCCAGTGCTGATCTCAATGGCGTATTTCTGAACTCCCTCGTGATTCGTTTGTCAGAAGTACCGATTTGCCCGGCATTATAAAAAAATTCCGTTCCGGTGGCTGTTCCTATCTTTTTCAAAGCGTCCAGTAAAGTGGAATTTTCCAGCTTTAAATTTAGTTGTACCTCCTGGGCATAACTTACCTGCGTAAAACTACAAAGCATTTGTAGCAAGAACAGTGGCAGGACGATTTTCTTCCGGAGTTTGTCCCGGAGAACCGCCCGGTTCCGGCTGAATGATCTGTCTTCTTTCATATTGATCTTGTATTAATGAATATTTATTTTATTACTATTCTTTATATTTGAGCATACAAAGCCCCGAACTTCATTTTCCAATGAAGTTTTGTAATTGATATGGAGGGGATTTTACTTCAGATAAATAACCCCGTTTTCAATAATACATTCGATGTTACTTGTCGTTGTTAACAGCTTGGTGATGTAATCAATTCCCCGTTCGTGCCGGATCATTCCCGAAAAACGGGAATCGCGGTGTTCTTCCGATACCTGAATATCGATACCATACATTCTGGACAATTTTTTAGCCAATACACTTAATTTCTCGTTGTTGAAATAGATCACGCCCTCTTTCCACATGGAATATTCTGCGGCATCTACCTCGTATTTTTCCATTTTATTCGTTTCTTTGTCCACGCGGATTTGCTCGTTCGGCGATAAAGTCACCGTTCGGTTGTTCTCCGGAACGTGATAAGCTATTTTACCGGAGAGTAGCGTAGTCACGTTTTCCGTGTTGTCTTCATAAGCCGATACGTTGAAACAGGTGCCGAGTACCCGGATAGATTCGCTGTTGGGAATCTCCACGTAGAAAGGTTTCGTTGTATCGCTTTTCACTTCAAAGAATCCCTCTCCCTTGATTTTTACCCTGCGTTCCGGTTGGGAGTCGAACGTCGATGGGTATTCGAACCAGGTGTCGGCGTTTAGTACGATACGTGTCCCGTCGGCTAATTCAAGGTTGAAATGCTTACCCGAAGGAACATATATTTTCAATATTTTTGCCTTTTGCAGCATAATCTTTTTCCCGTCGGCGGATTGCAGTGCGACATTCGAATGTTTGTCTATATTTATCTTGGCGTCGCCTCCCAGGTTCGAAACGGCGGAATCCCCGACGAGTAGTTGCACCTGTTCGTTGCAAACGGATATGCCCATGTGACCGAGTTGGGTGTATACCGTAACCTCTTGCAGGGCAGTGGGACGGAACACCAGAAACAGGGACACGAACACACAAGCCGCGGCAACACCGCTGGAAATCCAATACATCCGGCGGGTATTTCTTCTCCGGCGGATCCTGCTTTTTACGTCCTGGTAATTTCTGTCCAGTATATGTTCCCCGCACTCCTTTGCCCGGAGAGAGTTCCAGATCTCATCCAGCAACTCATCTTCATTTTCCCCGATGGGGCGGTTCAAATATTTCTCTGTATCTGTTTTCATGCACGCTATAACCTGATCGACATTAATATAATACCTGACTGCCCGAAACTACGTATTCGAAAATACTATTTTTTTATTTTTCCCCGAAGTTTTTTCATTGCCTGGTGGAGGATGGTTTCTACTGGCAGGACGGAAATGCCTAATTTTCGGGCAATATCGGCACTTTTCCTGTTCTCAATGTGACTCATGATCATTACCTGGCGGCTTCTTTCCGGTAATTCATTCAGTAAAGCGGATAATTGTTGTTCGGGTTCGGGTCCTTCTACCGCCCGGATCACGTTTTCTTGTTCCTCTTCGCTTTTTTTTCTTTTAAGGTTTTCTTGATGTTGTAGGTGGAGAAACCGGGTTTTGAGGTAACGCAGGGAATTGTTGTGCGTGCTGCGAAGCAGGTAATTGCGCAGAGATTTTTCCCGGTCGAGATTTTTCCGGTTTTCCCATAAGGCAACGAAAATATTTTGAATAATCTCCAAAGCCGCTTCCGAATCACCGACGATAGAGGCAGAATAGTTTTGAAGAAGAGCGAAATAGCTTTTATATATTTTCTCGAAAGCGGTTTCCTCTCCTTTGATCAATGCGTCCAATAGGGATTGATCTGACTCGGTCGTATGACTACCTTTTTCTATCATGATCGATGTACTGCCGTGTGTAATTCTATATTATTAAACGTTCGTTTATGGATATCGTTTTTTCGTGTTCATTATTTTGGGGGGCGAATTTATATTATTTGCTTATTTTCAATGTGTGACATTTTTTTTATAAATTATTTTTCCCGTTCAATAAACGGATTTATATTGATATCTGTATCAGCAAACTTTATGCCTTATCATTCGTTCGCATAAATGCGACAAATTTAAAGCAATTTTCTAAAAATGTCAGGATATATTCAATCATATCTTTTTATGAGGATGCGGATATAGATGATATCGGGGCTGACGGGGGATGCCACTGCTGTTGTAAAAATGGAATATTTCCGTATCTTCGTATAATTTATAATAAACTCAGGAGTAGACGAATATGGACGGAGATAGGAACATAAGTGAAATAATCAGTGATATCCGTGACAATTGTGAATTGGCCAAGGCGGCAAAATGAGGTCGTAGAGTTATATTGGACCCGTTTTCATTTTTAATGGTATGACTTTCATATTTTTGACACAAATTCAAGAAGCGAATCTACCATACCTATTCTTGCAATCCGTCCAACAGTATGCTGGTAGTCTGTTCCCGGTCAGAGAATCGGAAGTGCCGGTTTAACAGACGATAGAGGAAAACAACGAGGCTGCATGATATTCGAAAAGAAACCCGTTAGTCTTGCCCAATTTGTCCGGCAGGTCCGAGAACGGTTTACGGTACGTTTTATCGTTTCATCACAGAGCACTTTGCGTGTAGAGTCTATAAAATGTGCCAACTGCATTCCATTACACGGAAAAATTTAGATTAAAGCGAGAAAGTATTAAAAAACAACTTCCTTCGCAACATTCTGAACAAGAAACCTTATAATTGCAACAATATTATCTTTCAAGTGCCATCTTATACACTGTTTGCCATTCTCTTTAATTGAGGGAATATTATCAAATAAACAATTAAATTGTATGGCAACAGTAAAAATCAAATTCCGTGTATCTTCCATTGAGACGAAGGCGGGTACACTCTACTATCAAGTAATTCACAACCGTCTGGTAAAACAAGTTCATTTCGGCTATAAGCTGTACCCATCGGAATGGGATGCCGATTGTTCCAGAGTCATCCTGTCCTCCGGTATCGAAAAAGGGCAGGAGGGATATCTGCTCTCTATGAAGACCGCTTTGGCGAACGATCTTTCCCGTTTCAAGGAGGTCATCGTGCGGCTTGAACGTTCCGACATGGCATATACCGCCGACAAAGTGGTGGAACTGTTCTCCTCTCCGGCTGATTGCGGTGGGTTTGTCTCTTTTACATGGTAGCTCATCCAGGAATTGAAAAAGATAGGCAAAAAGTGTACAGCCGAGACCTATATGACTACACTGAACAGCTTTTTACGTTTCCGTGGCGAGTGTGACCTGCTGTTCAGGGAGGTGGACTCCAACCTGATGGTGGAATACGAAACCTTCCTGAAAGGTATCAATGTTTGCCCGAATATTTCCTCTTTTAATATGCGTAACCTGCGTGCCATCTATAATCGTGCAGTGGAAAAGGAGTTGACCGTGCTTTTCTATATCAAGAAGTTTGCTTAGGGTTATTCCAAAAGCTTGACTAAGTTTATATAAAGATAGAAGCTGAGGGCTTATAAAACCGAATTCATATTTTGAAAGCTCGCTGTTATCAATATCCGTTAAAGCCTCAAGGTCACGTAAAGACCACTTTTTTGCTTTACGTAACTCTTTTAATCTCTGACCCAACCGATACAATAATTCATTATCTTTCATGATTTTCGATATTATTTTTCAAAGGAAATTATAACATGTACGATGCTTGCATTATATAATTTCTTTTGAGTTTGCTTCCATTCTGATATTTTTTTATCTTCTAGTTGATGTAATTTTATTTCGTGTATTGCTTCAAATATTTCGACTATATTACTTTGACTGACTGAAGATTCTTGAAATTTTAAATAGTCTAGTTTTTTCCGATAGCGCAAAAAAAAGAGTATCCATAAACAATAAATAATACTGCCCAAAAGGAATACAATGAAAACACATAAGTTATATTTTCCTAACACAACAGCGTAAATAGCAACTGATAATGATGAAACTACTATTGACACAAGTGTAGTTGTGAAAAATACTTGTAATCGGTCACAATCTCTAACACGTTGAATAATATCTCCAATTAGAGTTGTTTCAAAAAAACTTATAGGTAATTTCAGTAACTTGTGTAAAAAGCTAGAGATTATATTAATTGTTATGTTAGTTGATGCTTTTAAAGTTATAATATTACGAATGATATTTGCACTGGTCTGACCTACAACAATCATAACTTGTGCTAATAAAATCAGCACAATAAGCGAAATATCTTTGGACTCTATACCTTTGTCCACAACGGATTGTGCTAGGTATGGCATTAGAGTATTAAGCCCAAGAACAGTAAAAACTGTTATGAATATTCCTATGAATTGAATCTTGTATGGTTTAATGAGATTAACAATTTCTTTTATTTGGGTCTGTTTAGCGTTGCTATTAGTTTTGAGAGTAATACTCCAAAATCGTGGTGTTGGTTTTAATGATACAACCAAACCACAATTGCTATCGTCTAACCATAAATTACAAAATGTACCTTCATCATATGTCAATAGCCCAATTGCAGGGTCGGATATGAAAAGTTTCTTTTTATCTACTCCAATACTATATAGTACTACGAAATGGTTTTGCCGTAAATGAATAATACAAGGTAATTTTATGTTATCATTATTCAATGTTTTCCACGACATCTTTGTCACAGAGACATCATAACCCAATTTCTCAGCGGCATCGCGCATAGATGAAATTGAAGTCCCGTCTCTAGATACTTGACACAATTCTCTTAGATATGCAAGAGAATACTCTTGGCCATAGTATTTTGATATGATTTTTAGACAACTCGGACCGCAATCTTTTGTATTATATTGAATAAATGATGGGAACTTCATTGACAACTCACAAATTAATTATTATCTACTCAAAATACCGGAATCTTTGTCTTTGTTTTGTATCTTAAATTTCACATTTGACTTGTTCTTACCGAATGCAAAATTATATACAAGGTTGATATAGACCATATTGGCATTATTGATTATGCGTTCTGTTTCATCTCGTTGTAGAAGTGATGTCCCTGATACAGATGTTGTCTGTTTCCACGAGTCATAAAACGGGTATCTTATTCCTCCTGTCAAAGTGAGGTTTTTAACCGGACTGTACGACACTTCTACGCTTGCCATACTTGGAATTGTTTTCATTGTCTGACCTACAAGAGATTTCTTTTCAGTCTGATAGAATACCGAAACGCCCCATTTTTTGTAAGCTAAATTTACGGATGGAATAAAAGAGTATCCTGTATAATTCCATTTTTCGTTTTCCAAAGCGTTGATTTGGTGGAATACTTCGGAATACAGTCTTAGTCGCAGAATATTGTTCGAGAATGGATACCACTGTAGAAACAGACTGGCTTTCATGTTCTGTGCATTATCCAAATTTCCGAATGTCTCAATGATATTCGTATCGTCTGATTGAAAAACCGGAGCGATGGCATCTTTGTTATAGGAGTAAGCGACTTCTGCACTAATGACAAATTTCTTGAATCCTTTGAAATACGACAAAGACAGGTCGTGATTGTTACTTGGTTTCAGATTCGGATTTCCTACATACAGATAGTTTGCATCTTTGAAATAAGGATTGTATGTCAATGAAGAAATTGCGGGATTTTCGGTATTCACTTCATAGTTGAATGTCAAATCAGAACTTTCGTCGATGAAGTAACCGAGTTTCACCTGTGGTCTGAAATAAACAAACTTATATTCCTTGTTTTCTATTGTGGTAAATATATTTCCGTTTACACCGGCACTGACACTATAATTGAATTTCTTTCCAAGCATACCTGCAATTCCGAGATATGAGTAGATTTCATTCGTCAGTGTACGGTTGTTTGAAGGGAGATTCTTTTGCGTACTATTGTTGTACATATACCGAGAACCGACATATAACTGTGCCGTCTTCATATTGTAGTTATATACGGCTTCTCCAATAAACGAATATTTATCGAGATTTATATTCGTTGCCGTTTCAAAATCAGTTACTCCACCGCTCAATTCAGAATATCGGTAGTCATAATCGGATTTGTAGTAAGTTCCGACAAGGTTCATCGTTAGCTCATGCTTGGCATTAAATGTTTTGCTGAAATACATATCCATTACTGGACTGATGTATTTGTCTTTATCGGAACTTTCTCCAAATTTTTCAAATACCACATCGTCAATAGTAGAAAAAATATCTTGCTTGGAAGAACGTCTGCGGTTCAGAGAATTGAAAGAGAGTTTTGTACTGAAAATATAGTTGTCCGGTTTAGAGTTGTTGAAACTGATTTCTGCCAATTGCTGTTCGTACGCGTATGGACTGTTCTTACCTGTCTTTTGTTTTTGATATGTTTTACCTCCTACGGCATAAGTCATATTTTCATCCAATATGCGTTTGTTGTAATTGCGGTAGTTGATATTGTATGTTACCCCAAGTTGTGAGTGTCCCCAGTTATATTTGAAATTCACTACATTGTTTCCGAATCCGGTAGTTACTGCATTTTGGGTGTTTAATCCGACAGAACCTCCATTTTGCTTTTCTTTAGTCACGACATTGATTACTGCACCTAATCCCATATTGGAATATTGGATAGGTGGCTGGGTGTAATAATCTATTTTAGAAATATTTTCGGGAGAAATTACAGAAAGGTCAGTCGGTGTAGAAGGTATGCCGTTTATCAAAATTTTTACTGCTTTCCCGTCTACAGAATTGACAGTTTGGTCGATAACTTGTATTTTGGGCAGATGTTCTAATGCAGACAATGCACTACTGTATTGTCCTTTCTCTATGTTGGTAAGTTTATATTCCTTCTTGTCCGCAAACCTCTTGACCATGCTCGATGTAACTACAACTTCATCCAATAACATGGTATTTTCTGATAATACTATTTCTCCTAAATCAAGAGATTGGTCTAATTCAAATTCTTGTCGATAGTCCGTATAACCGATGAATGATATTTCAATGCGATACTTGCCGGACTTTATTTTCTCTATAGTGAATTGTCCATTTTCACCGGTGATACATCCTTTATGATTCAGCGTGTCTTGCAAAGAGCGTATTATTACGCTTGCACCGATAACAGGGTGCGTTTCCTTATCTTTAACAACTCCTTTGACTGTATGCTGACTCCATGCCGATACAGAACATAAAGTATAGCATAAGACCATAAATAGGACATTAAATCTTTTCATGATTATCATAAACAAGGCTATTAAGTAATTGATGTTGGTTCGGAAGATTTTCTATATACAAATCTTCCATCCTCTTGGCTAATGCCAAGATTGTTTTTACTCTGCAGGTTGTTTGGATATTACAAGAATGACAATTATAACAGTTCGATGTGCTTAAATATTTAAGATATTCTTTGTTTTCTAAAAAAGAAGCGCATGAACTCACAACCCTTGGACCATATATTTTGTTAATCCAATTTATACTACATTCTGTATACTTACTTTTAATGATCTGGTTAAGACATGAAAAGAAATCCTTCTCTTTTTTTGAAAAATTTGCATTTGCAATGAATGTTTCCATATAGCTTGCAGATTTTTTGTAATCGGATACTGTATAATACAATAAAGAGAGGATAAGGTTTTTATCATACTTTTGCCATAGATCATTTGCATTGCAAAATCTTAAATTATTATATGAAATAACCTCATTACTCTCAATATAGTCTAATAAAAATCTTATTTCAGAATTATTCGCATTTTGAATATTTCTGCTTATAGGGTATGCTTTTTTTAAAGAATTAACGAATACTATATCATCATTAGTGGCAAGATTTCTAAATTCACTCATCCCAGGTATATACAAATGATATGCGGGAAAGCCTAAAAATGAAACATCCCGCACAAAAACCTTTACTCCAATTTTGCTAAATAACGACAACATCTTATTGAAATCATTATCGTCTGATTTCCCCCAAGTCATATCAAATCCGTTGAAAGGAAAAGAAGGTTCGCCAAACAATAAAGTTATTGGGAACTGACCACTTCCTGTCGTACAGGTTTTAAACATTTCTAAACTTTTCAAGTTTTCATCATATAACAGTCTATTTTGATATTCTAAGTCAACTGATTTTAAAGACAAATCATATCGACCTTGATAAATCTCTGTTAATGTTCTTTCTAATGCCGTAATCGGTGATGGATCTGCACCAATATGAAATAAGTATTTTTGATTGGTTGAATCAAAGATTAACACGCCTATCGCGGGAATTCCTAAATTGCAAGAACAATCTTTTATTTGAAAATCCCAATTGTATTTTGCCTTTAATGTGATAATTTTCTTATAAATTATTGTATTGGCAAAATAACTTAATGGTATAGTTGGAAGAGATATGTTATCATAATATATTTTTCTAATAACATATCTCTCCAAAATTTCACTCATACCTTGAATTATTGCCTCTTTGGGCGTATTGCCTGCGCACATACCATTAGATGTACACGTTGAAAGAATTATGCTAATAGGGAGAAATTCTACAGTTTTGTCAAAGATATTCACAAAAGGAACTAGAGTCATATCTTTCCCTTCATACAGTTCTTCTAGTTGAGGTATGTTTGAGCTTTTGATGTATTTTCTTACACAGTCCATCGATTTTGTAAACTTGATATTCTTTTCATCAGGCGCAAAAATATATCTAGTTCTAAGATTATCATCGTTTACTATGCTAAGAGTACTATTGTCAGTTCGTTGATTATAGATACTGCTTATACTGCGATGTGCAATTAGTATTTGATTTTGTATGCGCTCCATAAATTCGCCATATGCACTGGCTAAAGCATATTCGAACCGCATACCTTTTCCATTTGTGCCAATATTTAAATCATCAAGCAAATTATTCGCGATATTAACTCGGCATGAATAAAAATTTGCATCTCCGACATAATGCTCTTCCTTTAGCAATATGTTTAATTTCTCATGCAAAATTTTTCTAATCAAAAAGATTGTATCTTCAGGCTTTCTTGCCTTATAAGGTTTAATGCGTTTTAGTTCCATGATAATTTATGTTTTAGTGAGAGTTCTATAATGTTGTCGAATACCATCTTGGTTATCTTCTGGTGTACTATATTTATATTACAGTTGTTCATTTTGTCAAAAACTACTTTTTTTGCAGCTTCAATAATATCTGCCACTGTATGTACTCCATCTATTTGAGATAAAATAAACAACTGAAAATTTGTATTGAATTCATAACAACATGCCTTTATAGTTGGCACGGAATCCAATTTTATTGTCCGTCTTAAAATTGATGGGATATTATATTTTCTAGCATTGCTAATGGATTTTAAATACGATTCGTTATTTTTACCATAGAATGACGTAATGATAGCATGCTTATCTTTACATGTTTTTATGTATTGTTTGTCGGGATTCCAATATGTAGCCAATTTAAGTATTGTTTCTTTAAATGTCATTACAGAATGAGGCATATTTATTTGGTGATTCGGAAAAGCATCAGTAGTTTCCATTAATTTACTGGTAGTCTCTGACCCTACTCTAATTTCATATGATCTAAACGTAAATAGTACTTTTGAATTAATTTCTGGATCACAAGTAAATGCAAGTAATTCCATAAAAGCTTCTGGTGTTTCCTGGGGAAGGCTATATATTATATTTGCAATTGGAAATATGCCAGAATTAATACATTCCAACAAACGAGATTTCGCATTTCCGATAGAGGATTTTTTATTAACGCTATCTAATACATTTGTGTTGACATGTTCAATGCCAAAAGTTAGCGCAACACAACCAGAATCATACATTAACTGCAATAAGTCGCTGTTGACATTATTTAATGTAACATATGAAAGCCATTGTATATTCAATTTCTTATCAATCAGGTGTGTACAAAAATCTTTTAACCATAATACATTCCCATTTATTAAACTATCACAAAAGAAAAAAATTCTACACCGATAAGTGTTATAAAGATACTCAATTTCTTCTATTACTCTTGAAACACTTCTTTGTCTAAATCGACGCCAATACTGAGTCTCAGAGCAATAAGCACATCTATTAACACATCCACGAGAGGTTGCTAATGACGCAAAACGATATTTTCGATTATATTCCAAAGTATAAGAATCCATATCCAAATCGCTAAAGTCCGGAAATGGAAGTTCGTCTAAATTCTTAACAATAGGAGCAACTATTTCGTTTTCACCTAACAACTTAGGTGCTATATTTTCAGAATAAATTGTTGAATAATTTGCTTTATTTCTTTCAATATCACCAATTAATCTAAGAACACCGTTTTCGCCTTCTCCCACTATTACATAATCCGCTATGCGTGATTGAATCATAAAATCACGAATAGGTTCATATGCCGTTGAACTGCCACCATAAAAAACTTTTACTTTTGGATCTATCTGTTTGATTTTTTGTCCCAATAACAATGAAAAACAGACATTAGAAACAAATGTTGAAAATCCGATACAATTATATCCGGCGTCAAGTAATCTATGTGCCTCAATTTCTAATTGGGAATTTAGACATTTATAAAAAACGAGTTCATCTTCAGTCAGCGTATTATCTTCGTATTCAACATTATACATAAACTTCAAAAGCAATTCAAAGTTATAAATAGTGCCAAGATTATATATGGATTCTTCAGAGCCAGAATCCAAATGAGTAGATGGCAGACCAAAATGCTTATTAATATTAAATAGTAACTCCTGGTGATTTATAACATAATACCTATTTAAATCAATAGCCGTTGAACTATATCCATATTTTTTCAACCATGCTTTCAAGGCACAAATTGCCAATGGAGGATAAGGGGCTTTGCCTTTAGAAGGGGCTAAAATTAATGCTATCATATTATTCCACTATTATTGTATGCGTTCATTTGAATTTTACTCCGTATCGCATATTTTACTTTCTCTACAATTGAATACTTTTCCGGGAGCAATAGACCGACAAGAGAAATTCTTGTCAAACTTGAAAGAACGAAGTTTTTAATCCGCCGTT
>OGDQ01001444.1_pt1 | contig 13869 bp, 13 predicted proteins | sample 1570451 | NCBI WGS metagenome assembly OGDQ01 (sample SAMEA2582171, study PRJEB24529) | metagenome | biome: Human gut stool | place: China | collected 2011 | reverse complement strand
AAAGAGGCATTATTTTCGGTGCTCTGAATGAGCAGTCCATTGCCTGGAAAGTAGCTGAAAAAGCAGTAGAAGAAGGTGCAACGATCACCTTATCAAACACTCCGGTAGCAGTTCGCATGGGCGAAGTTTCCGCACTGGCAGATAAATTGAAATGTGAAGTTATCCCCGCTGACGCAACCAGCGTAGAAGATTTGGAAAATGTATTCAAGCGCTCCATGGAAGTTTTGGGCGGACCGATTGACTTTGTGCTTCACTCCATTGGTATGTCTCCGAATGTTCGCAAGAAACGTACATATGATGATTTAGATTATGATATGCTGGGCAAGACGCTCGATATTTCCGCAGTGTCTTTCCATAAGATGATACAGGCTGCCAAAAAGCTGAATGCAATTGCCGATTACGGTTCAATCCTTGCATTGAGTTATGTGGCTGCACAACGTACATTCTATGGATACAATGATATGGCAGATGCAAAAGCTTTGCTGGAATCCATTGCGCGTAGCTTCGGTTATATCTATGGTCGCGAACATAATGTACGTGTCAATACCATTTCACAGTCTCCGACTATGACTACTGCCGGTTCCGGTGTGAAGGGGATGGATAAGCTGTTCGATTTTGCCAACCGCATGTCTCCGCTGGGCAATGCTTCAGCTGACGAATGTGCTGATTATTGCATCGTAATGTTCTCCGACCTGACCCGTAAGGTAACCATGCAGAACTTATTCCATGACGGTGGTTTCTCCAGCGTGGGTATGAGCTTGCGTGCCATGGCTACTTACGAAAAAGGACTGGATGAATATATGGATGAGAATGGAAACATTATCTATGGGTAATATATAGTGATTAACGGTTAGTGATGAGTGATTAGTGGCTATGCAGTATAATGGCATAGCAAAATGAACCGCTCATCACTAACTTTTTTCATTTATCACTTATCACTAATAACTTATCACTTATCAACGTGGAAACAGCTCTTTATCTTTTGCCCGTCACTTTGGGTGATACACCGATTGAAACGGTGTTGCCTTCTTATAATAAGGAGATCATACTTGGGATTAGTCACTTCATAGTAGAGGATGTGCGTTCTGCACGCCGCTTTCTGAAGAAGGTGGACCGGGAAATAGATATTGATACACTGACTTTTTATCCGCTGAACAAGCATACATCACCTGAAGATATTTCGGGATATCTGAAACCGTTGATGGCGGGATTGTCTATGGGAGTGATTTCCGAAGCCGGCTGTCCGGCAGTCGCTGACCCGGGAGCGGATGTAGTGGCGATTGCTCAACGGAAGAATCTGAAAGTAGTGCCCTTGGTGGGACCTTCTTCAATTATTCTTTCTGTCATGGGGTCAGGCTTTAACGGGCAAAGTTTTGCTTTCCACGGTTACCTTCCTATTGAGCCGGGCGAGCGTGCCAAAAAAATAAGGACTCTGGAGCAGCGGGTTTATGCCGAACACCAGACTCAACTATTCATTGAAACACCTTACCGCAATAATAAAATGGTGGAAGACATCTTGCAAAATTGTCGTCCGCAAACCAAACTCTGTATTGCTGCGAACATTACGTGTGAGGGAGAATATATCAAAACCAAGACAGTGAAGGAGTGGCAGGGAAAAGTGCCCGATCTTTCTAAAATTCCTTGTATTTTTCTCTTGTACAAATAACATCTTTCAGGTGCTCATATTCGTTTTCAAAGCAGCAGCTGAAAAAGTTCTTGCCTAAATTATGCTCTATTTGCTGGAAAGTCCAAAGCTTTCCGTCTTTTACCTGCTTGTCACGTAGAAGATTGTCGTCTTCTACATCAAGAATGAAAAGATAGATCAGCCGGTTCGTCACTTTATTCTCAAAGTGATACATGATATTGAACTGTAAATCTTGTATCGGTGCTTGTGGAAAAGCTTGTCTCACAAGCCGGACGATGCCTTGTTCCAGGGTTTCTCCATATAAAAGGTAACATTCCATGGGTATATCAGTCTTCCCCCGGTCGAGAATACAGCGTTGGGGGCGTGGACGAAGATACAACATACCGTTGTGAGATACAGCGATACGGACTACCGGATTGATATATTCATTTTTCTTGTTGATAGCATCCACTGCCAAGCTTCTGCCGATCACATCCCCTTTGGTATTAACAATGGGCACGAAAGCTGTGTGCTCCATCACTTGATTGAAATAGAGGATTCCGAACTGATTGAATAATATACTCAGAATAAATACAGCTGGCGGACAATACCGGAATAAAACATCCCTGGAAGTTTCACTTAAGGGACCGGGTAACAGAATTGTGATGAAGACTCCCAGGAAATGAAGAAAAGCGATGATGACAACTACCCGTGTTGTTACAATGGCAGACTCTGCCCCTTGCGCAAAAAGTTGTTTGCAACATTTCTGTGACTGGGAAATCTGGTGAGCGAGAAATCTTTTCCTGTTCAGGAAGATAATGACTACGGGTATGAGTGTACTGATCTCCAATGTCAGTGGAAACATTTCGCGGGAACTGCAATCACCGAAGATTAAAGTGGTCAGACTCAAAAGCAAGAGCATTCCGGTAGTGCAATAAAGTAGGAAGTTGGGGATTCTTGCTCCTTTTCCCCATAAGGTATATAAACTATAAAGGGCCCCTACACCTGCACCAATGTAGATGGAAATGTCTTGGGTTATAAATTCGCACAATATAATAGATACGATAACCGGGATAAATCCCAAAGACATATTAAACTTAGATGATAGAACTCCTCTTTTTGACATTGCAAACTTTATTCTGTCGTTATCTCATAGATAACAAATAAGTAGAGCAATTGGTTTTTACTTCGTTTCTTTTTTGTAAAACTGTACCTGTTTTTCGGCATGATAAGAAGAACGCACTAAAGGTGCACTTTCTACCTGATCGAATCCTTTTGTCAGACCGGTTTCTTTGTAAGAAGCGAATTGTGCGGGAGTAACGTATTCTGCCACAGGGTAATGTTTATGTGAAGGTTGCAAGTACTGTCCGATGGTCAGGATTTGACATCCTGCACGGCGCAAGTCATCCATCAGTTCTTCCACTTCTTCCGGAGTTTCGCCTAATCCTACCATGATTCCTGATTTTGCTGTGATTCCGCTGTCGGCTATCTGGCGTATTACTTCCAGACTTGTTTCGTAGCGGGCTGCACTACGTACCAGTGGAGTGATGCGTTTCACCGTTTCCATATTGTGGGAGATAATTTCCGGTTGTGCTTCAATAACCTGGGATACTAATTTTTTTCTTCCTTGAAAGTCGGGGATCAGAACCTCGATGGTAGTTTCCGGATTGAGGCGTTTGATTTCGCGTATGGTGCATGCCCAATGTGCAGCGCCGAGATCCGGTAGATCATCCCGGTCTACGGAGGTGATGACAGCATGGGATAGTTTCATCAAGGCTATGGATTCCGCTACATGGGTAGGCTCTTCCATATCTAATGGAAGCGGTTTGCCTGTCTGTGTATTACAGAATTTGCAGCAACGGGTACAGATGTCACCGCCTATCATGAAGGTGGCAGTACCTTTACCCCAACATTCTCCCATATTAGGGCAACGTCCGCTACTGCAAATGGTATGCAGGCAGTGAGATTCAACTATACGTTTGGTTTCGGTATACCGTTCATTGGCTCCAATACTTATTTTGAGCCATTCGGGTTTGCGTATTCTGTCTTTCATGATATTGATTTATTGTTCACCACAGATTACACAGATTAACACAGATAAAAAAGAGAAATAAAGAAATCTGTGTTAATCCGTGTAATCTGTGGTGAACTTTATGATCTTAAAGATTTTTTTCAAAGAAATTCGTCAGCTTCGTATACAGGTGATAACGGGTGTTTCCGCCATAGATACCGTGGTTGCGGTTTGTATAGAGTTGCATATCGAATTGCTTGTTCAACTGTACCAGATGTTCTGCATATTCTGCACAGTTTTGGAAATGAACATTGTCATCCGCCATTCCATGTACCAGCAATAAATTGCCATGCAATTTGTCTGCCCGGGTGAAAGCGGAAGAGCCTTTATATCCTTCAGCATTCTCTTTGGGAGTGCGCATGAAGCGTTCGCCATAAATTGTGTCGTAGTAATTCCAGTCAGTGACGGCTGCTACTGCAACTCCGGCCTTGAATACGGGCGTTCCCTCACTCATACTCATGATGGTCATGTATCCGCCATAACTCCAGCCCCAGATACCGATACGGTTTTTGTCTACATACGGCTGGCTACCCATATATTGGGCTGTTGCAACCTGGTCTTTCGCCTCTTTCACGCCAAGATTCAGATAAGTGCATTTTTCGAAGTCTGCACCACGTCCGCCGGTTCCACGTCCGTCTACACAGACCACGATAAAACCACGACTGGCCATATAGGTTTCCCAACTGATGCTCCATGTGTCCAGTACCTGTTGCGATCCGGGTCCGCTGTATTGATACAGAAGTACAGGGTATTTCTTGGATGCGGAGAAATTCACAGGCTTCATCATCCAACCGTTCAGACTTACACCATCTCCGGTCTTGAAAGTGAAGAACTCTTTCTGGGGTACACTGTATTTGGACAAAGTCTGTTTCAGATTATCATTCGTAACAAGCGTACTCAATACTTTACCTGTATTATCATTTAGAGTAATGACAGTGGGAGTATTCAGGTTTGAATAACGATTCATGTAGTATTTCATGTTCGTACTGAACTGTGCACTGTTGAGACCCGGTTGAGAAGAAAGTTTGGTTTTCTTTCCCTTGCGGTCAATTTGGTATACAGCCTGGCGCAGCGGGCTTTCCTCATTACTGATATAATAGAAACTGTTATCATCAGCGTCCCAGCCCAGGAATTCTTTTACTTCATAGTTTCCGCTGGTAACCTGTTTAATCAGATTTCCACCCATGCTGTACCAGTACAGATGATTGTAACCACTCTTTTCGCTCACGAAGCTGAAGTTTTCCGGATAGAAAATGATATTATCGAATACACCTTCTTTGATATAAGCATCACTTTCGTCACGCAGAACCTGTTTGCAAACAGTAGAACGCGGATCACCGAAATACATGTCAAGACGATTCTGATGGCGGTTTAAGGTGATAATGGCCAGTTTGTTAGGATCTTGTGTGAAACGGATACGTGGGATGTACCCGTCAGCATCCAAGGGCACCTGCATCTTGCGGGTTACTTTCGATTTGATATCGAAGGTATGTACACTGACCTTTGAATTCGCTTCTCCTGTTTTGGGATATTTATAGGTATAATCTCCCGGATACTTTTCAAAAGCTGTGATATGGGGATTGCTTCCTGCAAAAACGGGGAAGCTGTAAGAGGGTACTTCCGTCTCGTCAAAGCGGATATAAGCCAGCATCTTGCTGTCGGCACTGAACTCCAGAGCACGGTTGAAAGAGAATTCTTCTTCATATACCCAGTCGGGAATACCGTTCAAAATGGCATTGCGTTTGCCGTCTTCTGTAACCTGGCTTTCGCTGTTTCCGTAGAGAAACTTCACAAGATAGATATTATTATCCCGTACAAATGCAACCATTGTTCCGTCCGGTGAAAATACAGGTGCTTGCTGCGGGCCACCGTCTGAAAGCTTTTCTACTATATTATTGATTTCTCCGTTGACATTTCGCTTCAGACTATATATATAATGTATAGCTGTATAAGAGCGGCGATAAATCGGAGTCTGTTCTGTAGCAATAAGCAATTTGCTGCCGTCAGGTGAAAAACTGTAGCTGTCAAACGTCTTAAACGGACATTCGCGTGCAGTAGCAGCATCGAACAATACTTCTACCTGTTTTCCTGTCTTGAAAGAGTATTTGATGATCTGCGTTCCTTCCGCATTCATTTGCGAATAGTGTTCCCCGTCTCCGGGAATGGGAATGACTCCGTAAATATTTTCAGCGCGGAATTTACCTGATACAATATCTTTTAAATCAAGAGGCTGACCGCCTTGTGCAAAGCCTGCCAATGTGCAGAGGCAAAGAAGAATTGCAATACTTATCTGTTTCATAATCCTGTTTGATTTCTTTAGAGGGCAAATATAGGGATAAATATAAAAAAGACTATAATAAGGTGGCACACATCTTACGTATTTCGTGCAATCTATTGGCTAGTGCACTTTCTTTGCGGGCAACAGCCATATTGTAGCGGGTTTGCATGTTGACAAGCAATTCCGCATTAATGTCCAAGGCGGCTTCTACCATTAAGGCAAAGTCACTGGTTATGGGACGTTTTCCATTTAGTATTTCATTAAGCATAGTATAGGATACTCCCAAAACTTCTGAAAATTTCTTTTGGGAAATTTTGCGGCATTCTAATTCTTCTTTCAAAACATCTCCCGGATGAGTTGGTATTCTTTTTATTGTATCCATAATTCTATTGATAATGATTAGTTATATCCAGTACGGTACATATAGTTAAAACTGTTTCGCTTCCTTCTTTTTTTATTTTGAATTCCAGCCGATAATGATAGTCTATACGTATAGAAAAACTGTCCTTACCACTTAATGCCTCAAAATTTAATGAGTTGAAGACGAATAAATCTTCAATTCTTGTTGCTCCTATTAAGGTATCTATACGCTTCTGGTACTTCTTTACTACAGATGCATCAAAGCGGTGTTTCTTGTCCTGGCATTTGTTTTATATTTATGCTACAAAGATAATTCTAATTTGAGATATTCACTCGTTTAGTGAATACTAATTTAGTTTTATTCTTAAAGAAAAAGCCCGTCCAGCTTTGTGGGGGCAAAGCTGAGGCGGGCTACCGTCACTCATAAATGATGATTGGGGCTTCTTTTGGTTAGAGGATTTTTACTTTCTTTTGATATTCGGCAATAGCTGCATCCAGGCGTTCGTGAGCAGTTGTGTCGCCCGGTACGTTATGTGACGGATGGATATACAGATGTACGCCGCGATCTGCCAGAATTTCGGCAACGGTAGTGATGGTCATCCATACCATAGTAACGAAACTCAGGGTTGACAATGGTCCCACCTTGTCGAAGTGATTCTTCAAAGGCACGGAAGCATCTACCAAAGGTACGCAGGAGTCCACTATGATATCGGCAAGTTGGAACAGGTTCTTACCGCTGGAATGACGGCTTGCTTTGTCGCCTGTTTCTCCGGCTGAGCCGTAAACGATTACTTTCATACCGCGCTTCTTAGCTTCCAATGCCATGTCGATGTTTACTGCATTGATCCCTGTGTGAGAGAAAATCCAGATGCAATCTTTGGAATCGAAATCATAATTCTTCATGATTGCCTGTCCGTAACCCTCTGTTCTTTCCAGAAACAGGAATTGATGGATACCCATTTGGCCGATGATTTGTGTAAAGAATGTCAGCGGAAGTTCGCACAGTGGGTGAAAACCTACAAAACTACCGATACGAGGATACATCTCTTCAACGGGAATTGTTGCGTGACCACATCCGAACGTGTGTACCCAACGGCCGGCTTCGATGGAATCTGCCATAGCAGTGGCTGCCTTTTTGATATTCTCCAATTGCGTGGCTTCCAGTTTTTCCATGATGCCATGCGCGTTTTTTAACCATTCAAGTGCTAACATAATTTTTTGATTTTTAGGGGGTAAATAATTTCTTTTATTTGAGTGAGCGTTTAAACAATAGAAGCATGATGAGCAGGGAGACAATCATCATATAAGGATACACAACGATACTGTATCCTTGCGAGATAATTCCCGTGAGGCTGTTCAGTAATGTCTGTCCGATCAGAGCTATAACAAGGGCCACACTGAATGCCGTTCCCGACAGAGAAGCGTACCGGCTGCCGACAATGCTGAGTATGACGGGGAAAGTAGATGCCAGCCCTGCACCGACAAGCACCATACCTATGGCAGCACGTGCAAAGTCCGGTGAAAAAGTCAGCAGTGCAAAACCTATTGCGGCCGTAATCAGGCTGGCGCGAAGAACAGTTTCCTGTTTTATCTTTTTGAAGAGAACTACCAGCAACAGACGGGCAACAGTCAGTCCGGCCACCATGCAAGTCAGTGCCATGAGCGCCCGGTTTTCGGGGATGTTGGTGGTTTGCCCCAGGTAGAGTGTGGTCCAGTTGTTGCATACACCTTCGATACCACTTTGGAAAAAGAGGATAAAACTGAGTAATAATAAGCTACTTTCTTTTAATAACCCCAGCCCTTCTTTGATTGGGAATCCTTGCGGCTGTTTGGGTGCGGGGAAGCGTACACCGAGACAGAACAGGATACCTGCCAACATTACAACGCCCGTGCCTTGCAGTATAATTTCAAAAGAATAATATCCGGACAGGAAACTGAGTAATACAGGAATCCCCAGCGCACCGATGCCATAGAATGCACCCAACAGACTAAGGCGTGAACCTTTCTCCGTTTCGTCGGAAATATCAGCTACTAAAGCATTTGTTTCACCGTTCAGAATCCCTCCTCCCAGGCCGATTCCGATAATGGAAAGTTGCAACAATGGGATACTTGTAAAGAAAGCAATTCCTTCCAGTCCGAGCAACACGACCAGACAACTGAGCAGCAGCAACGCTTTGTGTCCGAAGCGATCTACAATAGGGCCGAACAACAGGGAGCCTCCCAATAAACCGAGAGGCAGGAACGTCACCAGTGCGGTGGCTTGGAGATTGTCCAAACCCAGTTTGGTAGTGAGGGACGGTAGTACCGAGCCCAGGGTGATCATCGAAATGCCAAAGAAGCACATACCGATGCACGCAGCCGTGAAAACCAGATTCTTGTTGTAACTACTCATATTCTTATAAATAAAAATGATAAGGTGGTCAGATTACTCGTACAGGTGCTTTTTAATAGCGAGAAAAGCAGCTCCTATCAGTCCGGCATTACCGGACAATTGAGAGGCTACAAATTCCACCTGTTTGATACTGAGCGGTTGCGCCCATTTGCAGGCTTCTTTGTAGATATCATCTATGAAGATACCGGCAGGGCCGAATACACCTCCACCCCAGATTATCTTTTGCGGATTCAGCAGGCTGACAAAGTTGGCAGAGGCCATTCCCCACATTTCTATGGCTTTGTGCAGTACGGAAACTGCAATCGGATCTTCCTCATTGTATGCGCTGAATACATCATAAGCGGAAATGCGGCAGATAGGTTTTTGACGTAAGCGTCCCTTATAAGCTTTATTTGCACGGACTGCATCCCGCACTCTGGCTCCGATACCATTTCCCGAGGCATAATATTCGAAACAACCGCAGGCATCGTATTCTTCTTTATAGGGAGGTTGCAGTGCCATCCAGCCGGTAGCACCGATGATGTCGCTTGCACCGTGCAACACGTGCCCGTCGATAATGATTCCTGCACCTATACCGGTTCCTACGGCAATGAATACTGCACTATGGCAATCTTTGGCTGCTCCCTGCCACATTTCTCCATACATATAGCAAGTACGGTCGCTGTCGATGTAGATTTCTATATCCGGTGCCGTTACGGTACGGAGTACTTCTTGTAGCGGGTAGTTTTCCCAGCCGGGGATGTTCGGAGCCCATACACGTCCCGTCTGCGAATAGACAATGCCGGGAACACATATACCGACACCGTCAATCTGGATACGGCTTCTGCGGGCAACAGTCAGGAGTTTAGCAAGGATTTCTGCGGCAAGTTTGCCTACTTCGTGTCCCGTTCTTCCTTTCAGCAGACGCTTTCGGTTGAACAACATACTTCCGTCAGGGAGGAATATAGCGCTTGCTATTTTGGTGCCGCCTATGTCGAGAGCGATGGTAGCCATGGTATTATAGTATTTATAGGTTGATCTATCAAGGTTTTAGGCAAAGCTATGAATTAATTTCGTTTTCCATGCTTATTTATTGAATGAAATGTGTGTAAAACATGTTGCTGATCACTAAAATATATTTAATAGATTCGTCTTGATATGCGATGTTTGTATTCTATCTTGCTTAATATCAATAGATGAAACTTTTTTTAATGCAGTGTAAAATAAATGATTTTATGTTCGTTAACGTTTTGCTCGGAATAGTTAGGCGGATATGTGAGTTATAGCAATGGAGTTTAAAATGCCTACTTATAAGTTTACACATACTTTTACATGCACGCTTGCACTCATATCTTGCATCGCCTTATTTATCGGGGTTAGAGCGGTGGTGGCAGCAAATAAAAAGAAGTGTAGGCAAATTTGCCTACACCAAGTGATATATATACATATATCACTCATAATCTGTTGGATACGTCATGTGAGATGCTCAAAATGACTGTTTGGCAATCTGCTATTTTTATGCCTTTTTATGAAGAAAAGCATGGAAGGTATGCCGCTTTTTGCTTGATATACGTCTTCGTCCGTTCAGTACACGTCATAATCTTGCGTCATCTGGCCAGCGTTGACTTCCTTGACGGACATGGGCAGGGAATGCAGCGGGCACGGAAGCCAATTGTGCTTTGGCTTCACGGCTTCCCAGGTGGCGCACTCGTCGAAGACGTACTTCGTGCGAGGGTCGCCGCCGCGGTTCATGGCGCACATCATCGGGATCATGGCGAGACATCCGCTCATAAAGCGCGGCGCCAGCCACGGGTCGATCAGAAAGGTCTTTCCTGCGTAGGTGATTTTGATGGTCGCGCTGCGGATCTGCTGGAATTTCATGAGGGGTGCCTCCTTGTTTGTTTCTGTGTCTATAATTTAACATGGATTCCCGCCGTGCAACAGAAACAACCCTCACTCTTGCCGCAACAAAAACGTTGTAGTAAAATAAAGCCGGAGGGGATCATATGAACCAAAAACAGCTGTCTTATTTTCTGGAGGTCTATCGCTGCCGCAACATTCAGGCCGCGGCAGACAAACTCTATCTGACGCATCAGGGACTGAGCCGCGTGATCCGCTCTCTGGAAGAGGAGGTTGGCAGTCCCCTGTTCACCCGCACCAATCGGGGGCTGGAGCCCACGGATTTCGCCACGACGCTGGTGCCCCACGTGCAGCGGCTGCTGGACGACTACGCCACGATCCAAGGCGTACACACCCTCACCAGTCAGGCGCGGTCGGTGGTGACGATCTACGCACTGGATCACCTGTTCGGATATTTGGGCGCAGACCTCCTGCTGGACTTCCACCGACAGCACCCGGAAATCACGCTCAGCATCCTTGATACCACGGACGAGTACGCGCTGGAAAGCCTCTCTGCCGGCAGGTGTGATTTCGCGGTCGTGAACGGTCCGATCGACAACACGCGTTTCACGGCGACGCCGCTGTTCTATTCGCGCTACGCCTTCCGGATGCGGCGGGATCATCCACTGGCGCAGAAGGAGCGTCTGTGCTTCGAGGATTTTGCAGACGAGACCATCCTCGGGAAGGGGCGCGCCTACCGCTGCTTCCGCACGAACATCGATCAGTACATGCTCTCAAGGGGGCTGCACGTGACCGTCCCCATCGAGACCCCGGACGAATCGCTTCTGCAGCAGCTTGTAGAAGCAGGACTCGGCATCGCGGCGACCTATGACTTCACCGCCGTGTCCCACTGCGGAGAAAACACCGTGGTGCGCTATCTGGACGATGACTGCGCCGGGCATCACATCTATGTGGTGGAAAAGACCGGAACGCTCCCGACCCGAGCAGGCCGCGCCTTCAAGCAGTTCCTGTTGGATAAGGTCACAGAATGATGTTTTACAGCTTAGCAGAACAAGTTACAGGGGGGGCGGTTTCGCGCCCTCTCCGCTTGTGCTGTTGCCGGAAGCGCCGCGATATGATATAGTTATGAGAAAATCCACGGTAGTAAACCACCCCCCCGATTTTTGCTGCCATTTGACTACCATTGACGGCATTGACTTTCCGCATTTTGCCGCATTTTGCTTTTTCCATGCCAGAGTCACATTTTGTTCACAGGTTTTTGAGCTCGGCAAATCGCGGCAAAACGGGGCAGAATACGGCTTTTCAGGAGGCTGATCGCGTTTGACAAAGATGCTTTTTATCTGCCACGGCAACATCTGCCGCAGCCCGATGGCGGAGTATATCTTCCGCGACATGGTGCAGCGGCAGGGGCTGGCGGAGCGGTTTCACATCGCCTCGGCGGCGACCAGCCGCGAGGAGATCGGCAACGACGTCTACCCGCCCGCCCGCGCCGAGCTGCGCGCGCACGGCGTCCCCGTCGGTCACCGCGCCGCCGTGCAGGTCACGCCGCGCGACTACGATGCCTATGACTGGCTGCTGACGATGGACGAGAACAACGCGCGCAACCTCCGGCGCATCCTCCCGCACGACCCGGACGGCAAGATCCGTCCGCTGCTGTCGTTCGCGGGGGAGCAGCGCGGCATCGCCGACCCGTGGTATACCGATGATTTCGGCGCGGCATATGCCGACATCGTGCGCGGCTGCACGGCGTTTCTGGAGCATCTGCGCCGCAGCGGAGATATTTAAAAGAACGACCGCCCCGGACGGGGCGGTCATTCCTGTTTATGGCGCAATATCCGGGAGCGAAAGGCCAAGTCTTTCGGCTAGCCCGGCCAGATAGCGGACGTGGCCGTCATCCGCGCCGCGGATGGTGAAATATCCTGATTTGTCGGCCGTGATGTTCTGCCCGCGGCAGACCACCCGCTCCCCTTTTTGCAAATAAACCTGCTTGCCATGGACTTTGTCGTGCTGGTATGCACGCACAGCGTTCATATAGTATTGGGCGAACAGCGCCTGTGCTTTTTCCAAGTCGCCCAGATGGCCGCAGATCATTACTTCGTCGAGCAGGATCAGCTGTCGGCCCATCACATCGAAGTGCGGATAGTCACGCCGGTGTGCGAGGATCGCCTCCCGGGAGGACAGCACGTCATAGACAGGCAGTACCTTTGTCAGCACATCGGGCAAGATCTGCTTCAAGAGCTGGGACGGCTGCTCTCGCAGGTCAAAGCACAGCTCCTGCCTGCTGTCAATGCTCCCGAGGCGGGAGCGCAGGGTGCAATTGTATTCGTGGTAATACCGCTTCAGCGGCGACGGGGAAAAGGTGCGCTCGTCGCATTCCGGTATGCGGATGCCGAGATTGACCCACATTTGCTGTGCGGGGCCCACGGACGGCAAACCGCACTGGAAGTGGATGATCTGCGACAGGTCGCCGGAAACAAAGCGGTGCAGTGTCCGCCCGTATTTCCGGAAGCCGAGCGGCCTGAGCTGCGTGTAGACGGCGGCCTCGATCTCGTCAATGCACATGGCTGCTTCTGTTTTTTCGTTCATGTTCGTTCTCTCTGGCGAAATTGCACTTTCATTCAAAACCGCCCGAAAGGCTGTGCCCTCCGGGCGGCTTTGCGCACATGTTGCGGCAGTTACACCGTCCAGCGGCGGCGGTCAAAGAGCGCGAGCGTCATGGCGATGGCGGCGGCGAAAAACACCAGCGCCGGCCACGGCAGACCCAGTACTCGCGGCAGCGGGGCGAGACACGTGATGGCCGCGCAAAACAGCAGCGAGCAGTCCAGCAGCGCGAAGATGAGCCGGCCCAGCAGCTTCGAGTGCGCGGCGCGCGCCGCATCCGACCACGACTTTTTCACGTTCACGGTCAGCTGTCCGGCGTTGGCCTTGCCGAAAAACTCCGACAGCTGCGCCGGCAGCACCGTGAGCTTCTCGCCGGAGCGGACGAGCTGCTGCGCGAGCGTTTTGACCTTCTTTTCAATGTGCTCGCGGCTCAGGGCGGTGTTCCTGACATACTCCGCCACGATCTCGATGACGTTTGCGTCCGGCGACACGCTCGTGAGCATGCCCTGAATGACGAGCAGGCTGCGCCCGAGCATCGTCAGCGAGCCGGGCACGGACACACCGTATTCATTGAGGATCTGCACGAACTCGTCCACCAGCACGCCCATGTCCATGTCGGCCATCGGCATGGCCTCATACTTGTGCAGGAAGATGCCGATGCGCTCGGCGAATAGATAAGAGTACACCAATGCTTGAAGCATTTA
>OGDQ01001426.1_pt1 | contig 14020 bp, 9 predicted proteins | sample 1570451 | NCBI WGS metagenome assembly OGDQ01 (sample SAMEA2582171, study PRJEB24529) | metagenome | biome: Human gut stool | place: China | collected 2011 | reverse complement strand
AAAAGGAAGGTCTGACAGACCAGCAGATTGGCGCATTGCATGAATATTGGCAATATAATCACATTCATGCCTCTTTTGTCGAAAGAAAAAAATATAGTGAGGATGGAGACTATTCTTATTCGGTAAATACTCTCTTTACATTTGCCTACGAAGTAGTAGGAGACAAACTCTATATGGGATTAGAAGCTTTGATTATGGATGATGAGGATGAAACTAATCTGGGATATCATGTACAAGATCGCAAGGATTGGGTTGAATACTCTTATGGCTTCGACGGACTGGATTTAATTTTGTCTAAGGACGGAAAAAGTACAAGACTTAGATCTGCGGATATACTTTATGCAGAAAAAAAGAATGAAGGACTTTATGAATGGGGATATGCCAAAAATTCTAGTTTCGGATATGATGGGATAGTTCGCCTGTCTTTGAATACGGAAGACGGTTATGATTCTTATATTGAGTGGGCAAATGCCTGTTTTGCCAGACGGTAAACCTTTGCCGGTGCGTAGGAAAGACGCAGCATATGATACAGATAAAAATCGTGCAGCTCGTAAGGGCCGACTAAGTCCTCCGTTTTCTGTGAAATTTTTCCGTCTTCCGGCGGTAAAAGTTCCGGAGAGACAGGTGTGTCAAGCACATCGAGCAGCACTTGTTTTAAAGTCTCATCCCCACAGGTATCCGCATAATAACGCACCAGATGGCGCACCAGTGTCTTTGGCACCGATGCATTGACTGCATACATAGACATGTGATCTCCGTTGTAAGTCGCCCAGCCAAGTGCAAGCTCCGACAAATCTCCGGTTCCGATGACCATTCCGCCGGACTTATTTGCAATATCCATCAAAATCTGCGTGCGCTCTCTCGCCTGTCCGTTCTCGTAGGTCACGTCATGTACATGGATGTCGTGATTGATATCCTTGAAGTGTTGGATGCAAGCCTCCTTGATGGAGATCTCCCGGAGGGTCACGCCAAGGGAGCGTATCAAGTCACAGGCATTGGTATAGGTACGATCCGTCGTTCCGAAGCCGGGCATGGTGATGCCGATGATCTTATCCCGTGGGATCTTCAAGGCATCGAAGGTCATGACGGTGACCAGTAGGGCCAAGGTGGAATCCAGTCCCCCGGAGATGCCTACGACGGCGGTCTGGGCGTGGGCATGGAGGACACGCTTGGCGAGTCCCGCTACCTGTATATGGAATATTTCCTCGCAACGTTCTTTCAAGGCATCGCCGGAAGGGGTAAATGGATGCGGGTCGATTGCCCGGGTCAAATCCAGTGTCCGGTTGGGAAGGCTGAATGAGACTACGGTGCCGTTATCCATGTTATGGTTGAGATAACCCTGCATGAAACTGGTGTTGATCCGTCGGTCGTTCTGTAAGTTCTGGATATCGATCTCGCTGATAACGAGTTGCTCCTCCATGGAGAAACGCTCGGATTCCCTTAACAACGTGCCGTTCTCCGCTATGATACCGTTTCCCGCGAATACGAGGTCGGTACTGGATTCCCCGAAACCGGCGGAAGCGTAGACGTATCCGGCGATACAACGTGCGGATTGCTGGCAGATCAAGGATCGTAAGTAAGCATGCTTACCGATCAACTCGTTGCTGGCGGATAGATTGAATATCAAGTTCGCCCCCTGCATGGCTAGCTCGGAGCTGGGAGGGATGGGAACCCAAAGATCCTCGCAGATCTCGATACCCACGCGTACCTCATCATACTCGAAGATCAGGTAGCAATCCAGCGGCACTTCCCGGTTACCGATCGTGATCATGGATTGCTGTAGGTGTGAAGAGGCCGTGAACCAACGCTCTTCTTGGAACTCCTTGTAGCTGGGCAGGTAACTTTTGGGCACTACCCCCAATATCTCGCCCCGTTGGAAAGCGACGGCGGCGTTTATCAGTTGGCTTCCGCTGACAAGCGGGCAACCTACGATCGTTAGTAAATCCAGATCGGCGGTGTTGTTCACTAAATCCAGCAAGGCTTTCTCGGCGTTTCTGAGTAAGGTCTCTTGCGAGAACAAATCCATGCAAGTATAAGACGTAACCGATAATTCGGGGAAGGCGATGATCTGGACCTCTTTTTGGGACGCTTGGCGCATCAATCCCTCAATCTGTTGAATATTATAAAAGCAGTCAGCCACTTTAACCTGTGGTACGGCTGCCGCTACTTTGACGAATCCGTAATTCATATTTGTTATTGTTTATCTGATAGATGTTCTTAATTTATCGGGGTTTTGACGACAGTCCCACAACAATACGATACGTATGGAACGTTTTCCTTCTTGGGTATATATAAGTTTATGATGTCCCTCGATCAAGGAGCGATATTCCTTGTCTCTATCGGCGAAAGTCTCTTCTATAGTACCAATAAGAGGATTGTTCTTTATCCGGATACAATTCTTCTCTAACTTATCGATAAAGTTGAGAGCAGCTTGTTTCCCAAAGTGCTTTAAACAGTAGGCTATGGCTAAATCAGCTTGTCTTTTCGCACGGGGTGCCCAGATTACTTTAGCTTGTTTCTCCATGTCTCAAAGAATTGGTGCATATCATCCTCATTGATGCCTTTACCTTCTTCTAGCTCTTGTTCGGCTATATCTATTTCCCTATTGGCTTCTTTCAAACTGAATGAAATGGGAGATGCTGCATTCGCCTTGGACATAATTCGTTTCATATATTTCTCGATCTTTAGGACCGTTTCCATATCGTCTATTTTATTGAGATACCTCTCGATAAAGCTTTCTCTCCATTGTTGTAACTCTATTGTCGTCATATCAATTTCCCTCCTATATATTTATGCCCCAAAGGTATGTATTTTGTATGGGATAAAAAAGAAGGAGAGGCATACTTCGCAGCATCCTCTCCTTGTAAACACAAAACAATCAACAAAAAACTACTGTCTGAATAAGACTATCTGATGAATAAAAGCTCACGGTATTTCGGCAAGGTCCATATCTGGTCATCGACAACCAGTTCCAACTTGTCGATATGGTAACGGATGGCTTCCATCATCGGGACGATCCGGTCGTGGTAAGCGATCGCCTTTTCCCGCTCGCTCTCGATCTTGTTGGCTATCTTGCGGGCGTTGACCATCTCGTCCACTTTTTCCTTGATGAAGATCGTGCGGTTCGCTATATCCTCGATGATCTCCATGTTCTTGGAGGATAGATGGGCGGCTTTATCGGCGGGGAATAATTCACGCATCTTATATACGTTGTCGATCAAGGAAGACTGGTATTTGGTGGCCATCGGGATGATATGGTTCATTGTCAGGTCGCCTAATACACGGGCCTCGATCTGGATCTTCTTCGTGTACATCTCCCATTTGACCTCGTTGCGAGCCTCCAGCTCCTTACGGGTCATGACTCCCGTGGACTCGAACATGCGGACGCTGCTATCTTTCAAATAAGCGTCGAAGATCAAAGGCACGCTGGTCTCGCAATCCAAGCCCCGGCGTGCGGCCTCGGCCTTCCATTCCTCGCTGTAGCCATTGCCGTCGAAATGGATCGCCTTGCATTCCTTGATATCCTTGCGGATTACCTCGATGATAGCGGCGAACTTATCCTTTCCGGTGGCTATCTTAGCGTCTACCTCGGCCTTGAACTGCCTCAACTGATCCGCTACGGCGGCGTTCAATACCAGCATGGCGGCGGCGCAGTTCGCGGAGGAACCTACGGCACGGAACTCGAAACGATTACCGGTGAAGGCGAAAGGGGAGGTACGGTTACGATCCGTGTTATCGATCAATAACTCGGGGATACGGGCGATATCGAGTTTCATGCCTTGCTTTCCCGCTAGGTTGAAATCCTCCGTGTCGCTGTTCTCCAGATGCTCCAATACCTTGGATAATTGTGCTCCTAAGAAGCTGGAGATGATTGCTGGAGGAGCCTCGTTCGCTCCCAAGCGATGTGCGTTGGTTGCGCTGGAGATGCTGGCCTTCAGCAATGCGTTATGGGTGTACACGGCTTTCAGTACGTTGACCACGAAGGTCACGAAGCGCAGGTTGTCTTCCGGCGTCTTACCCGGTCCCATCAAAAGGATTCCGGTATCGGTTCCCAGCGACCAGTTATTGTGCTTGCCGGAACCGTTCACGCCTTTGAACGGTTTCTCGTGCAACAGGACACGGAACCCATGTTTGCGGGAGATCTTGCGCATTAGGGCCATGATCAGTAAGTTATGGTCATTGGCGAGGTTGCATTCCTCGAAGATGGGAGCCAGCTCGAATTGGTTCGGGGCGACCTCGTTATGACGGGTCTTTACGGGAATGCCAAGTTTCAATGCCTCAACCTCGAGGTCTTTCATGAATTCCATGACACGGGTGGGGATGGCTCCGAAGTAATGATCCTCCAACTGTTGGTTCTTCGAGCTTTCATGTCCCATCAAGGTTCGGCCGGTCATCAACAGATCGGGACGTGCGGCGTATAGGCCCTCGTCTACTAGGAAGTATTCCTGTTCCCAACCTAGGTAGGCGTATACTTTCTTCACGTCCGGGTTGAAGTAGTGGCAGACATCGACCGCCGCCTTGTTCACGGCTTCCAAGGCTTTCAGCAAGGGAGCTTTGTAGTCGAGGGACTCGCCTGTGTAAGCGATGAAGATCGTCGGGATGCACAGGGTGTCTCCTACGATAAAAGCAGGGGAGGAAGGATCCCAAGCCGAGTAGCCACGGGCCTCGAACGTATTGCGGATACCGCCGTTCGGGAAACTGGAGGCGTCCGGCTCTTGCTGGATCAGTAGTTTGCCCTCGAATTCCTCAAGTACGCCGCCTTTGCCATCGTGCTCGATGAAAGCGTCGTGCTTCTCGGCGGTACCTTCTGTCAAGGGATGGAACCAGTGGGTGTAGTGGGTAGCGCCTTTTTCCATCGCCCATTTCTTCATGCCGGAGGCCACGGCGTTCGCTGTCTCACGGTCTAGCGGGGTACCGTTGTCGATGGAGTCCACCAGTCTCTCGTACGCTCTCTCTGGAAGATATTTGAACATCTTCTCACGGTTGAATACTAACTCACCGTAATACTCGGAAGGTCTCTCGGCGGGAGTGGTTAGCTCGGTCGCTTTCTTCTCGAACGCCGATTCTACGACTCTAAATCTTAACTTTGACATAATACCTGATGATTATTGTTGTTTATAGTAAATGACTTATCTTAGCCACTTCCTCAGCCTAGCCATGGCCTCTAGGGTGTCATCCCTATCGCCGAAAGCGGTGAGGCGTAGATAACCTTCCCCGCTCGGTCCGAATCCCACTCCGGGGGTTCCGACTATCTTGACTTCATAAAGCAGTTTGTCAAAGAATTTCCATGAGGAGAGGCTGTCCGGGGTCTTTAGCCAGAGGTATGGGGCGTTATCGCCTCCGTACACCGTAAGACCGCAGTTTTGCAGACCCTCTTTCATGATCTTCGCGTTGGTCATATAATAATTGATAGTAGCTGTTACTTGCTGTTTCCCGGCGGTGGAATAAACCGCTTCCGCACCCCGTTGGGTTATGTAACTGGTTCCGTTGAATTTCGTGCATTGGCGACGGTTCCATAATTTGTTCAACTGTACCCGTTGCCCGTCCAGCGTGAAGGCGTTCAGCTCCTTCGGTACGACCGTGTATCCGCAACGTATCCCCGTGAACCCGGCGGTTTTAGAGAAGCTCCGGAATTCGATGGCTACCTTCTTCGCTCCTTTGATCTCGTAGATAGAGTGGGGGATATTCGGGTCCTGTATATAAGCCTCGTAAGCGGAGTCGTACATGATAAGCACGTCGTTGGCAAGGGCATAGTTTACCCATTTCTTCAATTCGTCCTTAGTCAAGGTCGTTCCGGTCGGGTTATTGGGATAGCAGAGGTAAAGGATGTCCACCCTGCGACTGGGCAGATCCGGTACGAAGTTGTTTTCCTCCGTGCAAGGGATGTATACGACATCGCTCCATTTCCCGTTTTCCAATACCCCAGTGCGTCCGCTCATTACGTTCGAGTCGATGTAGACCGGATATACGGGGTCTGTCACCCCGATACTATTGTCGTGGCGGAGCATGTCGCCTATATTTCCACAATCGCTTTTCGCTCCGTCGCTGATGAATACCTCGCTCGGTTCGATAAAGACTCCCCGGCTGGCATAATCGTTTTTAATGATAGCGTCGATTAGGAAAGGATATCCCTGCTCGGGGCCATATCCGTGGAATGTATCCTTGCTCGCCATTTCTTCCACGGCTTTATGCATCGCCTCGATAACGGCGGGGGCAAGTGGTTGCGTAACGTCACCAATACCCATTCGAATGATCTTATCCTTGGGATGGGTAACCTTGAAGCTGTTTACCTTTTTCGCGATGTCGGAGAAAAGGTAATTGTTCTGTAGTTTCAGGAAATGTTCATTAATTAGTGCCATACTCAGTTCTTTTGTTTTTATGTTGTTGTTTTCGTTGTTTTGTCTCGTTCCCCGTGTCAGACTTTGATGAATCCCTCGAATACGTTGACAGCTCCGCCGGTCATAAAGACCTTACCGCTCCGCTCGTCCCACTCGATGGTTAAAGGGCCCCCATCCATGATGACCTTCGTCTTTCGCTTTGTCTTCCCACGTACGACCCCGGCCACGGCGGTGGCGCAAGCTCCGGTTCCGCAGGCTTGGGTGATGCCGGAACCTCGTTCCCACACCCTCATCCGTACCTCGTCCGGTTTTAGCACCTGCACGAACTCCACGTTTGTCCGGTCCGGAAAAAGCGGGAGGCATTCCAGTAACGGGCCTACGCTTGCCAGATCGGCCTGGTCCATCTCGTCCACGAAGATAACCAAGTGAGGATTTCCCATAGAGATGACGGTGCCGGTGTAAATTTCTCCTCCAGCCTCAACCTCCAAGGCGATCTCGCCTACGGCAGGCATTCCCATATCTACCGTGATCTCGGTGACCTCTTCACGCTCTATTTTCAATTGTAGCTCTTTGATACCAGATAAGGTCTCTAAGGTAACCTTGTTCTTTTGCGTTAGGCCGGCCTCATAGACATATTTGCCAATACATCTGGATGCGTTTCCGCACATCATCGCCTCGGAGCCGTCCGCATTATAGATATGCATGCTGAAATCGGCGATGTCTGAAGAACCTATCAAGACCAAACCATCAGATCCTATGCCTGTGTGCGGCTTGCTCCATGCGATAGATAATTCCTCGGGGTTGTCTATCGGATAGACCATCGTGTTTACATAGATGTAATCATTTCCGGCACCGTGCATCTTTGTGAATCTGATTGATTTTGTCATTTTGATGATATTATTCTTTGTATTATTTCTTTTTGTTTTGTTGTAATGCAAATATATAACGTTTTGATAAGTATATAACAGGTGAGAGGCTCGAATGTTTTATAAATATGAGGTTTGTAATAGATTGAAGTTATAATATATGCTTTTAGTTATAAATGATAATTAGAAGTGTGCGTTTTGGTTTTATATCGTAATATATGCTTTGTGAATATGGGTTGCTGTAACTGTAAGTAAAAAAGCTATATATCTATCTATTTGCTTAAAATAAGTCTGTTTGTCTGACGAGCCTCTTTTTCAAGAAGTCTCAACTAGGGATAGATAATGGGTGAAAATATGTATTTAACCACTGATTTCTACGTAAAAGGTCATGTTTTGTCACACGAAAGGTCGCGTTGGGCGATGCAAGTAGTGGCGTTAGCCAACGCGATAGGTCGCGTAAGGCGATACATATAGTCGCGTCGGGCGATACAACCGTATGAAATGCCTCTTTTATCCGTATAAAAAACATGTTTTGACCCGTATAAATGTGAACTAGCATGAATTATTTCTCTAGAACAAAAGGTCGTATTTGGTTAATATATTACTAAACAATCATTTGCTAATATTTTTTCTCATATTTAGGGACGAGAAGTACATCAGGCCAGAAAAATCAACTCTCCGGGAGTTTGGTTTACAAATTGACAAAAAGAAAGGAGCTACTCGGTTTTGTTTCCGGATAGCTCCTTTTATCAGATTAACTAATTATCTAGATAATTTATTTTACGAACTTAACAGTTGTCTTATGAGCAGATCTCAAGAGCTTAGACTGATCGATTGAGATCATATAAATACCGTTCGGCATATTCGGAGTGCTGATGTATTGCTCATCGCTAGTGATGATACCCGTAGAAACAACTCTACCTACCATATTAACGATTACATAATTACCCTTACCATTCTTTACATAAAGACCGCTAGCGGTTGTAGAAACCTTAACCTCTTCGACATCATTCTCGATAGTCTCGTTGTCTGTGATGATACCCATAGCATTAGATTTGATATACATTGTTCCTACAGGAGCTGTATAATCTGCTGGTGTAAAATCAACTGTGATAGTTTGATTTTTTAATGGCATAGTTACATCTATATTCATACTTGCTTTCAATGCTTTTGCTTCATCATCGTATGAACTCATTTTAATAGTTGCTTTAGCTGCTTGTGTACCTACCATAGATGGAACAACTTCCATTGCAAATGTTGTAATACCTTTACTATCTGCTTCAGACTCAAATTCAGTTGTACTCATGTTGAAAGAAGTAGAACTTCCTGAAACCAGATCAGTAAAAACTCCATTCAATATAGAAGATGCTAAATGTTGAGGATTAATTTCTTGATTACCTTGTATAGTTGTCATACTAGCGTCTTCCCAACTCCAAGTAGCATCTAATGTCTTTTTCTCATACGTTGTGTAACGTGTTTGGATCTTCTTGCTATTTACAACATTGACATTTTGTACTAGTTTTTTGTATTTATCTACGTTGACAGTTCCGGAAACGTATGAGGTTAAGATTGTAGAGTCAGGAGTTATAGTACCTGCTACTGTTGCCTGTGGATTTAAATATACTACTGCATCCCCCATAGGCAATATTCCATTTGTTATGATACCCTTCAAAGATGCGTTGATTGTTGGTTTTTGACTCTGCATTTTAGTCATATCAATGGATATCTGGAAGTTTGGAAGTTTGCTTATCGCTGTTATTCCACGTAAGCTTTCTCCAATTTTAATATCATAATTATAAACAGCATTGGAACCTGTTTCTGTCATGGAAACAAGAGTGCCACTCTTTATATTAGTCATACCTAATGATGTCAATAGTGCTTCAAGATCTCCAAGATCAAGATTGGCCGTGAAGGAACTAAACGGAAGTAACCCTTTCTTTTCTCCTACAGAAAAATTCACACCGCAAGAGATAAAACCATCTAAAGCACTAGCTGTAACTTTCAAAGGTACGCTGATTTCGATAGTTTGCCCATTTGCGGTTGTCATCGTATAATCTTTGTAATCCGCAAATTTTAATTTGATATTGGCTAACATTGGCTTTACTGTAGCTGGTATGCCATTGATATCTACCTCACTTAAATTAATATTCATACTATCTGGCTGAATACTAATCGGTGTTGATGTAGCTGCACGTAACATGCCTTGTGTGCCAAAAAGCGGAGAGTTTAGTACGGTTTCAATGTTGGGATTTGTTAATCCCATGAAATCTATACCACTGATTTGTTTTACTTGATCAAATATCGCCGGTACGGCAGCTTTTACAAAAGCCACCTTTTCTTGGTCTGATATTTGTTTTTGTTGTTGTGCCATCACTGGGGTGGTAGCCATGAATGTAGCGGCTGCCAAACTAATGCATGTAAAGATTTTCTTCATATAAATTTGTTTTAAAGTGTTTTATGACTCTAGCTGGCAAAGTTATTATAAAAATTAAATGCACCAGCGTTTATTATTCATAAAAGTTGGTGCATTTTGCTACTAAAGAAAAGAAATATTCGTCAATAAGCGGATTCATGTACGCCTTTTATGGCCCTGCCGCTTGGCTCGTTCATATTTTTGAAAGCCGAGTCCCAAGCTAAAGCCTCTGCGGTAGAACACGCTACGCTAGGAATGGAAGGTACGCTTCTCGCCGCGCTTTCGCTGGGGAAATGCTCTTCAAAGATGGAGCGGTAATAATACTCTTCCTTGTTTTGGGGTGGATTGATCGGGAATCGTTTGGCGGCATTCGCCATCTCTTCATCAGTGACCGACTCGGAGGTTATTTTCTTTAATGTATCGATCCAGCCATAGCCTACCCCATCCGAGAATTGCTCTTTTTGCCGCCAAGCAATCTCCTTGGGCAAGCTGTCGGAAAATGCTTCTCGAAGTATCTCCTTCTCGATGATCGTACCCGGGCACATCTTTGCCACCGGATTCAGACGCATGGCCACATCAAGAAACTCTTTATCCAAGAACGGCACTCGTCCTTCTACGCCCCATGCGCAAAGGCTTTTGTTCGCGCGCAAGCAATCATATAAATACAGTTTGCTTAATTTACGCAGGGTCTCTTCATGGAAAGCCTGTGCGTTCGGGGCCTTATGGAAATATAAATATCCCCCGAATACCTCGTCCGCACCCTCGCCGCTTAGTACCATCTTGATACCCATGCTCCGGATCACACGGGCCAGTAAATACATGGGGGTGGAGGCTCGGACGGTAGTGACATCATAGGTCTCGATATGATAAATGACATCTCGTAAAGCGTCCAATCCTTCTTGTATCGTATAATGGATCTCATGATGAACCGTACCGATCGCATCCGCTACTTTACGGGCGGAGATCAAGTCCGGGGCATCTTTCAATCCGATGGCGAACGAGTGGAGTTGAGGCCACCATGCGTCCGCTTTCCCATTGGTCTCGATGCGTTTCGCCGCGTATTTCTTGGCGATAGCAGAGGTGATGGAGGAATCCAAACCTCCGGATAGAAGGACGCCGTAAGGGACATCGCTCATCAGTTGGCGTTTGACGGCGGCTTCCAGCGCATCGTGAAGTTGTTGTACGTCGGTAGGATTATCTTTCACGTTGGCGTAATCCATCCAGTCACGGGTGTACCATCTCGTGAGTTTACGGTCTTCGCTATAGAAATAATGACCGGGGAGGAACGGCTCGTAATGAGTGGCGAAGCCTTCAAGTCCTTTTAACTCAGAAGATACCATCAAGTGTCCCTCGTCATCGTATCCGATGTAGAGCGGGATCACGCCGATCGGGTCACGGGCGATCAAGTAAACCCCTTTCTCCTCGTCATAGAGAGCGAAGGCGAAAATACCATTGAGATCCTCGATGAAATCAATCCCTTTCTTCTTGTATAAGGCGAGGATCACCTCGCAATCGGAGCCGGTTTGGAACTCGTAATCGCCTTTTAACCGTTCTCGTAATTCCTGATGGTTGTAGATCTCTCCGTTGACGCAGAGGATGAGTTTCCCATCGGGGCTGACTAAAGGCTGCCCTCCGGAGGCAGGGTCTACGATGGAAAGGCGTTCATGGGCTAAGATAGCGGTTTTGCCTTGGTAGATACCACTCCAATCCGGTCCGCGGTGACGGATTCGTTTACTCATTAATAACGCTTGTTTACGCAGGGCTTGCGCTCCGTCGTGTATATTGAATATCGCTGTTATACCACACATGATAATTGAAAATTGAGAGTTGAAAATTAGTTGGTTTGTAAGAAACGGTCGATGGATCGGGCGACATTACGGCCGGAGGCCATCGCTTTTACGACTAGGCTCGCTCCGCTGACAGCGTCTCCGCAGGCAAATAGGTTGCTGTTGGCGGTATATCCGGCGTTGTCTACGGCGATGTTATCGCGGTTGTCGGTAGCCAATCGCAGTTCTTTGATCAATCCTTCTTGCTCCGGATGCAGGAAGCCCATGGCGAGGAAAACCAGATCGGCCTCGATGATCTCTTTCTTGCCAGTCTGTCTCATTTGCGGACGGCCTCCGTCTGGGGAGGGAACCCATTCGACTTCTTCTACCTCAACCCCTATCAGGTTGTTTTTCTCTCCGATAAAACGTTTAGAGGCTAGGTTCCACCGGCGGATACAACCTTCCTCATGGCTGCTGCTGGTTTTCAGTACTTGGGGATACATGGGCCAAGGTGTCGCCGGATTCTGTCCGACGGGTGGCTGGGGCATGATCTCGATCTGGGTGACACAGGCCGCCCCATGACGGTTCGCTGTCCCTACACAATCGCTACCCGTATCACCTCCGCCAATCACTAAGACTTTCTTGCCTTTGCAATTGATCTGGCTTTTGGGCGGGATGGGGATGCCTTCTAAGATCCGGTTCTGCTGGCTTAATAACTCCAAGGCGAAATGTACGCCTCTTAAATGACGTCCCTCGATAGATAGATCCCGGGGAACCTCGGCGCCGATCGCTACGCAAACAGCGTCGAAATCTTTCACTACATCTTTCGCTAATATATCTTTGCCGACCATCGTGTTTACACGGAAAAGAATCCCTTCTTGCTCCATGATACGGATACGGCGATCGATAATGTGCTTGCCTAGCTTGAAATTGGGGATGCCGAAGCGTAGCAAGCCGCCCGGTAACTCATCTTTCTCGAATACGGTGACTTCATATCCTTTCCGGTTCAATTGGTTCGCCACGGTCAATCCGGCGGGACCGCTACCGATCACGGCTACCTTTTTCCCGTTGCGTACCGGTTGGATAGGCTGTACGTATCCTTCCCGGAAAGCGGCTTCCACGATAGCCGCCTCGTTCTCACGGATCGTGACAGGTTCGTCGCAGCTAAGTTTCAGTACGCAGCTTTTCTCGCAGAGGGCGGGGCAGACACGTCCCGTGAACTCCGGGAAGTCGTCGGTCTGCTCCAATACGTGATATGCCTCTTTGTAACGGCCTTTGTATAACAAATCTTGCCATTCGGGTTGCTTGTTACCCAGCGGGCAGGCCCAGTGGCAGAAGGGTACGCCACAATCCATGCAGCGGGAGGCCTGCGTACGGCGGTCGCCGCTGTTCAAGGTCTGTTCTACCTCGCTGAAATCATCTATACGTTCGTGGACGGGACGATAGCCCGCCTCTTGTCTATGTATCGTTAGAAATGCTCTTGGGTTTCCCATAGTTCTCTTGTTTTTGTGTAAATATTTAGTAGTCTTTCTGCATCTCCGCGATCTTGCGTTGGAGTTTGCGCATCTGTTCCTCTTGGAGTACTTTCTTGTATTCGATCGGGACGATCTGGATGAACTCATCCACGTACTTGTTCCAGTTATCGAGCATTAATCCGGCCAGATGGCTGCCGGTATGATGATAATGCTTGCGGATCAATTCATGAAGTTCCTTCCGTGAGGTGCTATCCTCGATCAAGGAAAGCTCTACCATTTCCATGTTGCAATAATAATCGAAATCACCATTCTTGTTCCATACGTAAGCGACACCGCCACTCATTCCGGCGGCGAAGTTCCGGCCTGTATTGCCTAAGACGACAACCCGGCCTCCGGTCATATACTCACAGCAATGGTCGCCTACACCTTCCACGACAGCGATCGCCCCGGAGTTTCGCACGCAGAAACGCTCTCCGACCCGGCCGTTGATATAAACCTCACCGCTGGTAGCCCCATATAATAAGGTATTACCGGCTATCGTATTGTCTTCCGCTATAAAGGTGGAGCGTACCGGAGGCATTAAACTGATGTGTCCGCCACTCAATCCTTTTCCGAGATAGTCGTTCGCCTCGCCTTCCAACCGGAAATGTACGCCGTGAGCCAGAAAGGCTCCGAAGCTCTGGCCCGCCGCCCCCTTGAACTTGATATGCAGGGTGTTCTCCGGTAACCCGATGTTCCCGTACCGCTTGGCGATCTCGCCGGAAAGCATGGCTCCTACGGAACGATCGGTGTTGGCTATCGCGTAATCCAACGATACTTCCTGTCCGGATTCGATGGCGGCCTTTGCGTGACGGATTATATCCACATCTTTCACGTTGTCGATCGCGTGGAGTTGACGGGTGACATGATGGATGGCCTGCGTGGCGGCTTGTTCCGGTAGATGGATCAAGCGGCTGAGATCCAATAGATCATGTTTCTCGATATGATCGGAAGGTTTACGCATGAGTAAGTCCGTACGGCCAATGATATCGTCTAGTTTCGTATAGCCTAGCTCTGCCAGATATTCTCGAACTTCACGGGCGAGGAAGGTGAAGAAATTCACCAAATATTCGTGTCGGCCATGAAAGCGTTTACGTAATTCCTCATATTGCCAAGCTACACC
>OGDQ01001423.1_pt1 | contig 14030 bp, 18 predicted proteins | sample 1570451 | NCBI WGS metagenome assembly OGDQ01 (sample SAMEA2582171, study PRJEB24529) | metagenome | biome: Human gut stool | place: China | collected 2011 | reverse complement strand
GAGGCTCGTTTAATTCGGCCAGAAAACTGGCGAAATCTTTTTCCTGCTTTTTCAGGTATTTTTTCAAGTCGGCCGGATTCATTTTCCGGGCAAAACTATCCGGATCTTCACCAGTAGGTAATTTCACACACCGGACAATTGCGCCCTGTTCGATTAAGGCAGTAATATTTTTCTGTGCAGCTTCCTGTCCGGCATTGTCACCGTCATAGATCAACGTAATATTGCGTGTAAAACGCAGCAGTGTCCGAATCTGTTCTTCGGTCATGGCTGTGCCGGAGCCACAAACTGTATTCGGAATTTCAGCCTTTACAAATGTCAGTACATCGAATTGTCCTTCTACCCAGTACACTTTATCTTCCCGGGAGATAGCTCCTCTGGCTTGGTAAAGGCCGAATATAATCGAACCTTTGCAAAACAGTTCATTATTGTCAGAGTTGCAGTACTTCGGTATCTTGGTCAAAGCGTCATTGATGCGTCGGCTCTGAAATCCGATCGGATTTCCGGTGAGATTAAAAATCGGGAACATTATCCGGTCCTGAAATTTATCTTCAGGTCCGTTTTTCCCGTCTTTTATCAGGGAATTATCCTGAAGTAATTGCAGGTCGTACCCCTGCCGTTGCAATTCATCCCGGAGCTTATTGCTGGCAGGAGCATAGCCAATGTGATATTGTTCCAGGATCTTATCTCCGGAGGTAAAGCCTCTGGAGGTAAGATATTTTTCAGCGGTTTTGTCAGTCTGATGTTGTCGGAAAAAATGAGTTGCTGCACGTAGAACAACCTGAAGAGATTCCCGGCGGTGGATTTTTTCAAGTTCTTCCTGGGTCAGTTCATTTTCAGGAATTTCAATATTATATTTTTTCCCGAGCTGCCGGACAGCTTCCGGAAAACTAAGACCATCATATTTTTGCAGGAAAGTAAATACATTACCACCTTCGCCGCAACCAAAGCATTTAAAAATTTGCTTTGCCGGACTGACACTAAAAGAGGCTGTTTTTTCGGAATGAAAAGGGCAAGGTCCCCAGTAATTTGCACCTTTCTTTTTCAAAGTTATATAACTGCCGATAATATCGACGATATCGGCAGCCTGGCGGATCTTATCAATTATCTCCGGAGGAATCTGCATTATCGAATAGATTTAATTGTTCGTTCACGATTATATCATCCAGTTCTATTCCGAAATGTGATGATAGCTTTTTATATTCATTGTCTGAAATGGGTTTACGTCCGTAGTACAGATCCCACCATCTTTTTTGTGTGATACCCACCGAATCATAAAATGACCGGTTCGGGTTGAAATATTCCGGATTTGTAAACTTCTTTGTCAAAATCTCACGCACCAGGTTACGGACAACCTTTTCATACGGGTTGATCCGTTTTCTGTGCATATATTGCTGTACAGCTACTTCTGTCCTGTTTATCTTCCTGGCGATTTCGGCTGTGGTCATTTTATCAGCGTTTTCTGTTACGAAGTTTTCTTCTGCCGTTGTCCAGTGTTTTCGGTTAGTATAAAACATTCTCTTCTGATTATTTTAGTGTAATCACTGCTAAATTCATATTCTTTATGTGTCATCACGTACTGGCAACAGATTTTTATAAAGAGGTCACGATTTTCCGTCTTGACCTGTTTAGCTATATCGTAATACTCGTTTTCTTGTAATCGGTCGAGAGCCATCCAAACAGAGTTGAAATACTCGTTATAGGTGTTCTCGCCTAATTGTGCCCGGTATAATTCCTGCCAGGCCCAATCGGTTAAACGATGTTCACTGAAATTCATGTCTCCTCCTTTTTTATATACCTGATCCGGATTCCGAAATCTGTACGTTCAATAACTTTCTCCCGAAGAGAGGAGAATTTTATTTCTAATGCCTTCATTTTATCGAGAACCTTCTGAGCAGATTCCCGGTCCTGTTTTTGGCTTTCCGGAGAATACCAGTTGCGATCAATGTTTTCCATAATTCAGTAGGTTAAAGAATTAAATTATAAACTTTCAAATTCCGATTTTAGCACAGATAAATTGGCATCTATTGCCTGTTTTATCATATCGACAAGAATATCGCTTAATACCATCGGAATTTTTTGTTGTTCTCTTCCGTCGGAATCATCAAATTCTATAATTAATTGAGGATTACGAGAACCTCCACCATACTCTTCCTCCCATTCAAAACAACATAAAGCACTTTTATTCTCTCTTATCATTTGAGCAATCTCGTTCGCTTTCTTTAATGTTTTATCGTCCATCGTTCAAATCGTTAAATTCTTAAAATATTCGGCATTTCGCCGAGCAATCCCAAGTATCGTCCTCCCATCATGGGAAACATTGCCGGGGGTCAACCTCTCTGCCAATTCTGCTATATTCTGAGAATTAGCTACGACCATTCCGAGTATATCTGAATACTGATCTGAAATCTGTATATTGCGGATGTAGCCTTTTTCTAAATCAACCAGGAAAAGAGTGTTGATTTCTGCATTTTTCCATTCAATCCAATCACAACCATCTGGAGATAACCATTCACAGGTAACTCTTTCTCCGTAATGAAAGGCTAACTGTTTTATTGTATTCGTAAGTTCTTTTTTATTCATATCGTTTCATTCAAATCGTTAAAAATTAGAGGTTTTATACTTAGTTAAATACCACACATACATATCATAAGCTGCGTCCAAAAGATTGTGGGAATAAGAGGTATGAAGTGTTGCATCACACCCTGGATAACTATATTCTAAATGATAATGATCACCAACTTTGTGAATGTGGAAAACATATTTTTCCTTTAAGCGTGGCGGTATTAATTCTATAATATCCAGAAGGGTGAAGGTGGCTATCGGAGCCAGACAGGACATTTCATAACAAAATTCATCGTGAGGCACCGCGTGATATTTGTCTGAATTTGGCTCCCTAATCCAACACATACTTGCCTTATTTATGTCGACACCTAATTCATTCAGGTGTTGCATTTTATCTATTTCTAAAACTTGTCTTTTCATACTTCAAATCGTTAAAGTTATCGTTAAATATCTTCTTTAAAAAATCGCGGAGAGCAAGCAAGAATAATCTGTTTTACATCTTCTTCCCATTTCGTTGATTTTGCCAACAACCAAAGTGCAGACGCAATAACATTTGCCTTGTCCACATATCTTTCATCGTAAGCATCACCAACTATTTCAGCCATTTTATCGCCTTTCTTTTTTTGGGATTTCATATACCTTGCATTCAAATTGTTAAATAGTTGAGGTTTAATAAAACGTTTCAACACCTCTTTCCAGGAGCAATTCCATCACTGGAGGCGTAACCGCATTCCCTAGTTGCTTTACTTTCTCTTTCCCGTTTCCACAAACAATATAGTCAGAGTCGAATGCCATTGCTGCCTGAACCTCATGCGGAAAGAGCATGCGATAAGTACAATCGTTTATATCTATATTTTTCGGGGCAGATAAAACGAGGGCTATTCTATCTTTTGTTGGAATTGTTCCAACAGGATCAAACATTCCTGATGCCTGATTATTTCCATAGTAATAAGCCAGGAAAGCATTTACGGCTTCTGTAGAAGCAATTCCATGCGTTATCATAGAAGTTTGAGTACTCATTGCCTGGTTGATATCTCTTGTATTGGATTGACCTCTGTTTTCAACTATAAAGGGTATTCCCAATAGAGCATGAGAATCTACTGTTGTAAGCGTCCCTAATGTTTTTTCAACAGGAATTGGTGCATTCTTTGGATCAAAACCACCTCCGTAGTTCTTTATTATCATCGGAATACCTACAAATCCGTAATGATTACCTCCTGAAAGGATGGTCGATACATGCTCTGACAGAGGGCGACTTTTGCCGTTTTTGTTGTGTTCGTCAATCAGCATAGGTATTCCTGCAACTCCAAAATTATGCTGGGGTGTCATTGTGTATTCTGGTGAAGTTATCGGCTCAACACTTCCTCCATAAGAACCTTTTGTTATTAATGCGGCTACCTGACGAGTAGTTTGTGTATACATCGGATCGGTAATACCGGAAGCGCGATTGAGCATACTAGAATTGTCAGTATAAATAACAAAACTTGAATCTGCACATTTCTCTAAGCCCCATTCTATCCGTTTTATTGTATTTGCCGCCAAAGGTTTTTTCCTGTCTCCGATTCGCTCTCCTGGCTTTGACCAATCAATCACATTAAATGCCGAATAATAGTAGGGCTCCACTTCATTCATGCATCTGGGACAACGATATACATATTGTTGTCTGTACTTACCAAATTTCTTTTTAGGATTCTTCCAACTTTGTACAGACTCAACCTCTTTACCGCAACAAGAACAATAACCCTTTGGGCAAAAGTCTAAATCAGGTGTTTTGTTCCCTTTCTTCCAGAAAATAATATACATTCTGTCCCGGCTTTGTGGAGTCGGCAAAGCATGCATCGAATTTAAATATACACATTTGTGATTATATCCCAAATTGTGCATAGCATGTAGCCAGGCATCCCACATAATCCACAGTCGAGCTTCAACAACATTTTCTACAATGATTAAATTGTAATTGTGAATCTCTGCAAATCGGGGAACATCCCACATTGTTGCACGAGATCTTTCGGCTGCGGGGTCGATTGTCAGATCACCAAAAAGCGTATTGGTTTGCTGATATTTCCTTTTCACGCCTTTGGCTAAGGAATGATTTGTACATTCAGGAGAAGTGATTAGTATATCCGTACTCTGATAACGTCGAGGGTCAACTGCTTGTATGTCGGCACAATCATGCTCCGTTTCCGGAAAATTTGTATTATGTGTTTCAATTGCCAATCGCCAATGATTCATTGCCAGTTTCGCCTCAAACCCCCCACCAATTTTCCGGGACAACTTCCGGACACCCTGAGATGATCCGCCGGCACCACAGAACTGATCAGTAACTGTTAGATAGCTATTTTTTCTGCTCATATTTATTCAATTAGTTAAATACTTACTGCTTCATCCAGATTCTCGATAGTTTCCTCTAAATTTCCAATCGCATATTCAATCGAACCGATAGTATCATCCATTTTTTCAGCTTTTTCAGAATCCTGTAAATTATTGGGAAGGTTATCCCGAGCGTCCTGCTCTTCTTCCATTACTTCCTCCAACTCGTTTTTTATGATATCAATCCGCTCACGCAGATCTGCTATTCTTTTTCTTCTGTTTTTATTCATGGTTAAAGTTTTAGAGGTTAATGTCAAATTCCGGAGCTTTCTCGTTCGCGACAAATGCTTCTCCTTTATTATTCCAGGTTACCCGGATGCCCCGGTCATGTTGCTCGACAAATCCGACGATCTCTTTTACATAGAGAGAATCAGGGAGATAGTTGATGATTGAAACCTGGATATTGAGATCCGATTTCCGGATGGCGTTTTCAAAGTCAGAGACGCGGTAGTGTTGTTCTTTCTTTTTCATGTTTTGATGTTGGGAATTAATTGACCGGAGAGGGGATTCGAACCCGGATAACCTTCTGTCAGCTGTTCGCGCGATAGCCGTTATCTTTACATTTTACGCACCTGCGATCTTCTCCGGAGGATGTCCCGGCCATGACGCTATGCCGGGACATTGTGAAAGAACTCACCGCTTTTTGTTTCCGGTGCGGCATCCGGAGGTCACTCAACACAGACTATATTCCTAATTCTGTAACTATTCCGATGAGCGCAACGGCATTGGTTACATTAAACTTGTCTTTTAGCTTTTCGATCCGGCTTTTGACAGCAGGTTCGGAGATACACAAAGAGTCTGCAATCTCTTTGGCTGTTTTGCCGGATTTTAATTCACGAAGAGTTTCGATATCGTGTCCTTTTAAAGCTATATTGCTGCCGCATATTTTTCCGCGACCAGAACAATCTGTCCGCTGACATGCTGAATTATAGATGTCAGGGGTGATCTGTCCATTGATGGAGTCCGGGTCTCCGTCCAGGGAACCAAACTTGCAGAAAAGCCATTGTTTAAATCCGGACTCAAAACCGGTGATCCCGAATTGTTTACGGATAAATTCCTGGGCTTCTTTATCCTGCATATACACTTCTATAAAATTGCGTTTTTCCATACTGGGTAAATCCTGGAATAAAATACTGGTTCCGTTGTAAATAGCATACATATCCCCGTTGTGGGCAAATAGTTCCGTTCCGGAAAATATCCCGGCCGGGATGTTGGCACTCTGGCCAAAGTGTTGTACATTTGTTTCCATGATCGAAAGATTTTATCCCGCTGTGAGTCCGCCAAGATTAGCAGTGGGATTTTTGTTAGTAATTACTTGGTTATAAATTCTGCAATGGCCAGTCTGACGACATGGGCTATTTTAGTGTTCATTTCTTTTGCTTTTTCATTTAGCAAACGTTCCATTTCTGTTGGAATCAAGACATAAAGACGCTCTGTTGGACGTTCGAGTGCCAGATTCATACTTTTTGTTGTTTTTTCTTCCATATCTTTTAATTATATTTATACTGCAAATGTATGGTGAAATTTTGAAAGCATGATATATTTTAATGTATAAAATACATAGTATGGCATAATTTAAATTCATTCTAAGTAATTGTATATGTATAATGGATTGAAAATAAAATCTTTAATAGAAAATAAAGGAATTTCTCAAAAGGATGTATACAAAAAAGCTGGTATGTCAAAACCTACTTTTGATGGACTTATTAAGGAAGGTGCAAACCCAACTGCTCGAAATATCGAACTAATTGCGGATGTATTACAATGTTCTATTGATTATTTTTTTGACCGTAACATTGAAATATCTGATCTAAGCCCATTAATTACCGGTAATGGTAATAAAATACAGCACGGAGATGGTAATATAATGATCGAAACTCAAGCGAAAGAGATCGAACATTTACAGCAATTACTGGCAGAGAAAGAACGAACCATACAAATATTGCTAAATCAAAACAAATAAATATGTCAACAGATAATCTATCAGAGTTATCAATGTCAATTTCTCAAATTAGTGATGAGAGGGGATATTGGTTTTTTCGGAGTCAAGGTGGTGCCTATTATAGCGATTTTTTTAAATATAACTTTATTGGAATAGGTTATAATGAAATTTCAATAAAAGATCTAACTTTTGCTGATGAAAAGACGGTTAGTACTCATATAAAATCTAAATTGTCTATCAGTGGAAAAGCTGATAAATCTGGATACGCAGCTTCTCAAATGATTCGATTTGTCCATGGCCTGAAAAAAGGAGATGTTGTTATAGTTCCTGATCATGCTTCTCGGAGAGTAGTATACGGAATAATTACTTCTGATAGTCCTTACATGAAGAGTAAAAACTCTGAAGACAAATGTCCTAAAAAACGTTGGGATGTAAATTGGACTTATCAGGAAGCAAGACATAGATTGAATCCCAAATTATTTCCAATATTTTCTTCCCGACATATCATTACAGATATTTCAAAATATGCACCATACATAGACTCAACAATATCAGATTTATATATCAAGGATGAAAAAGTACATTTTGTGATTAATATTCTGACAGACAATCCTATTCTGAGGAATGATTTTGATACATTTTGTAACTATACAAGTTTTTTTATTGATGACTTTGAGAGGTATTTTGGTGGAATTCCTGATGAAGAGCAGGAAATAAAAATAGGACTTCAATCTCGAGGACGAGTTGAAATTATTTCAAAAACTTTTAAAGGAATTTTGGGATTTGGAATATTAGTTAATGCGGTTGTAGGAGGTAATTTTGAAGTAGGTGCATGGGGGCTTGATTTTAAAATGACTAATCCAGGAATCCTTAAAACTTGGGATGAGTATCGAAATAGTAGTGCTGATAGGCAACAAAAGATTCAAGTATTTCAAAAAGTTTTAAAGAAAATGGATGTAGACACAATTCGTGATGTTGATAAATTACTTGAATTCTATAAAGCTAATACAAAGGAGAAAAACGACACAATCCAATAACAAGTCCTAAAGTAAGAATTGCGAGAATGATACTAAGCTTTGTTGTCATATTTTTATTGAAGAAAAGGATAATACTTCCAACAGTATATCTACAAAAAAGATAAGCAATACTCCATTCTATCATGAAGACTGAAGCGATGGACAATATATTGAGAATCGTTTTCATGTTGCAATACTAAGGAAAATAATGAATACGTCCAAAAATGAGTAGTTAAAACAAAATTGGTGTTGGTAATTTTAAGAATAATAACTATGGAAAATGAAAAATTAATTACAGGTGATGAGCTTAGGACAATGAATTTACCACTAAAGGCTGGGAAAGATCATTTATCAGGAAGTATGTGTATAACTAAAGACGAATTAATTTCACATTATGTTGTTGATGAAACATTATTAGAAAATATGCCGGGTAATAAATTGGTAACGCATGGACAAGTTCGGCGTAGATATAATCCTGACGACTTCATTACAGGAAATATTTTGGCATCCTTAGGATTAAAATTACGAAATGGTAAGCAACCGACTTCTGGCTCAGATTTTGTTACTAAAAAAGTAATAGAGGAAACTTATCATGTAAAAAAATCTTTATTGAAAGATTTTAAAGACAACGATTTTATTCCCTGTAGATATGTTCAAGCTCCGGGAAAAGACGTAGAATAATATAAGGTCTATAGTTTTTATTGTATAAAATAGAAATCCATTTTTTATTGATAAAATTGACAAAAACTAAAGCAATATAAATCAAAAGCTTCCAGTGACGTCAAAATTCCAGTCATCTCGACAAAAAACAGGACGCACTGATTATCAGTGCGTTTTTTGTTTAAAGTTGATAAATCTACCCCTTAAACTATGATCCGGCCTTCATCGAAAATGAAAAATACCCGGTAGATATTTCCATGATACATAGTCCTTATTTCATAGAGGCTATCTCTGATAAATATGACGAATTTCGTACTAATTCTATTTCTGATCTGTAGAAGGTCAAGTAGATAATGAACCTTTTTAGGCTCGGTCGCTGACAGGGTTTTCATGAGATTGTCATAATAATCTCCGAATGCTATTATTTCCCTTTTCATACAGCAAATATAGTGAAAGGTAAGTGCAATGACAGATGACAACTTTCCGGCAAATCACCGGTTTTTACATGCTTCCAATGCCGACGTTTTACCGCCAGATCAAAGATTTTGCTATGTAAAGGGAAAAAATGTGTTTGGGTTTTGTTTTCAGGTAAAAATTGCTTAAATTAGCCTTAATCTTCTTATCCTTAAAATCATGCGTGGGTCTTGGGTATATAATTATTATTGCGATGAGAGCTGTCATCTTCAAAAAGATGGCAAACGGTTCATGGTATTGGGGTATATTGCGGCTCCCTTGCATAAAATAGAACAGATGAAGGGGGAGCTGAAAAGCTTGCGGGTGAAATATAAGAATACACTGGAAGTGAAATGGACTTATTTGAATGAGTGGAATTATCCGTTTTATGCGAAGTTGGTAGATTGGTTTTTCAAAAAAGGAGGGATACGATTCAGGGCGATTATCGTAGATAAAAGCCGGTATATTGCCGATAAATGTGATCATGATTACAATAAATTTTACTATCTGATGTATTATCAGTTGCTTTTTCATACTTTGGATCCGGTTTGGCATTATAATATTTATTTGGATATTAAAGATAATCTCAGCTCTTACCGGACTGAAAAGCTGAAAGACATACTGAATGTCAGGATGGAGATCATTGAAAAAATTCAGCATGTGCGTTCTCATGAACTGGATTTATTACAGCTGTGTGATTTATTTATCGGAGCCATTGCCTATAATCTGAATCAGACAGAGAAAGCGTCGGAAGCTAAAGTTCGATTCATAGAAAAGTTAAAAATCCGTACCCGGACGGATCTGGAAAGTACAACTTCAAAAAGAATTTCAAAATTCAACTTGTTTAGAATTCAGATTTGATATGCCCCTTAATCTGATCAAGACATATAATTCTCTTTTGGAATTGGATGCGTTCGATGAGGAGGAACGTAATGCATCGTTAATGGGCATTTTTAAAAGGGATTTTGTCGATTCGGGAAATTATTTCAGGCAAAAGAAGGTATTACCGACATTGTCACAAGGGAAAAATACTTTATCCATTTTTTTCAATCATTTGGTTACAATGGAAGATCGCTTGCATAGGGAGAGGATCTATGACCGGAATCGGGCGGTGAGGCTACATTGGATCAAATATCATCTCGAGGAAAGACAACCTGAACACTTGCAGGTGTTTTCCGTAAAAGACAAAGTAGCCATTCGTACTTACCTTTATGATGTACAGGAATCTTATGTTATCGTTCTGGAACCCCGGGGAGACAATCGGTATTATTTACTGACTGCCTATTATCTTTTGGGAAGAAACCGGTATAAAATTGAACATAAATTGAAACGTCGGCTGGCAAAAGTATATTGAGACGAAAAGCGATAAATACATCGATTTACCGCTTTCCGATTTCCTTCCTCCTTTGGAGGATGAACTTTCTACAAATATAAAATATTTATTGAATAAAGCCAATTCTTACCACCTGAATGTGAATCTTTTATAAATAGTACGAAAAGAAGGAGTGAGGTTTGGGAAAAAAAATTATTTTTACGTATCAAATGACATGTTTTATATTTTGATATTTTAAGGAATGGGAAAGATGTCATTTTTATTTCTTCTGTTTTCATTTTTTTTCTCGGAGAATGGGGGAGTGAAGATTGAAAAACAATTGTTGTACGATCGGCATACCTTGGAGGATAATTATGAATACAGGAAGGTGGAACGGAGTTTTCAGTGGGATAAGATTGCAGGGATGATAGATTCTTTGTTGAATTTTGAAAATCAGGCTAAAGAGTTCGGAGCTTTGAGTAATTATAAAAACCGGAACGGCCGTGCTCCATTGTCGGATTCGAGTCGGAAAGACGCTTATCGGGCTATCGAAGATAAATACGGGGTGAAAAGAGATCAATCCGTTCCATTTTATAAAACAGGGAACTGGGAAGTTCCCGAACGATATGGGCGTGATGGAGCGTTAGTATCGGTCATCCGTGATAGTGCGGGTTTTTTGTTGGTGACACCTTCTTCTTTCGGTGGTGAGTGGTGGGTACCTGAAAAATATGTAGATCGTTTGGGTGGGGCCGACTTTCGGAAGTTGATATTTATCGACCGGACGAATCAAAACCTGGCTACTTTGGAGCAGGGGGATTCTACCTGGTTGGTCAGGAGTATGAACCCGATAACGACAGGATTGCATAGACCGCCCTATAAGAGAGAAACGCCTCCGGGAGTCTATGTCATTCGCCGTAAGCTGGAAGCGATGCCTTTTTTAAGGGACGGTTCCATTGAGCCCGGAGGATTTGCTCCATGGGCCAGCCGTTTTTCCGGAGGAGCCTACCTGCATGGAGTACCGGTAAATTATCCGGACTCCGTTGTTTTGGAGTATAGCGGTACGCTGGGGACAACTCCGCGTTCGCACATGTGTGTGAGAAATGCCACTTCTCATGCTAAATTCATTTACGATTGGGCCCCTATAAGTGAAGCATTGGTGATTGTATTTGATTAAAATAGGAAAAATGTATAAAGTAGTTATTCTAATTTTGAGTCTGGTGTGTGGGGTAAGAGTCGGAAAAGCTGTAGAAGCTTTACCGGAAACTACGGTGGCCTCTAGTTTTCAGTTGTATCAGGAATTGGGGTTGAGGGGAGAAGTGAATTTTCCTGCATTCGAACAGGCACTCAAAGGATTTTCCCGATATGCTTCCGGACAAGACCGCTTGTTGGTACTGATCGATTATACCAAACCTTCCACGGAGAAGCGGTTTTATATTTTAGATCTTTTGCAAAAAAAACTTTTACTGAGTACTTATGTGGCTCATGGCAGAGGAAGTGGGGATAATTATGCCGTGGCTTTTTCCAATAGGCCCGGTTCGTATCAAAGTTCCCTGGGATTTTTTCGTACCGGTGATACTTATATGGGAAAAAATGGTTACTCTTTATTTTTAGATGGTTTGGAAAAAGGAATTAACGATAAAGCGAGGGAACGTGCTATTGTTGTGCACGGGGCTAATTATGCAGATCCTGCTGTCTTGAAAGGCCAGCAGCGTCTCGGTCGCAGTCTGGGTTGTCCCGCCTTACCACCGGATATCAGTAAGCAGGTCATCGATACTATCAAAGGTGGGGTATTGCTCTATATTTACGGATTGAACAAAGCTTGAGGTATATTTACTCTTTTCCGAGGTCGTTTTCGCACTAGGATTCTAACCAGAAGGTCCGGAGGATCTTATCTCGACAGAATTTCCGATTCTTTCAGCAAGGCAAGAGGAATGCTGAACAACGGGAAACTATAATTATTCTGCTTTTAAGTCGTTCGAAATTTATAGAAATAGAATGAAACCGGGCAATGGTCCGGGATGAAAAGTGATGCGATGAGACGATAAAATTAAAGCTATTGTGCCGGATTGTCGGATATTGAGTTAACTTACTGTGTGTGAAATCGTAATAATTTTTAAGTCACACCTTTTAATTGTCGATTAATTCACTTAGATTTGCACGAATTTTAAAAACCTAATATTATCGATTTCAACGCATAGAAATGAGAAAATGGAGTATTGACGATTCAGCAGAACTGTACAATATCAACGGTTGGGGGCTGAACTATTTTTCGATTAACGAAAAAGGGCATGTTGCTGTAACACCTAAAACGGATGGACCTTCGATCGATCTGAAAGAATTGATGGAGGAGTTACAGGTTCGTGATGTGGAAGCCCCGGTACTTTTGCGATTCCCGGATATCCTGGATAATCGGATCGAGAAAATTTCTAATTGTTTTCAGGCTGCTGCTCGGGAATATGGCTATTCGGCTAAGAATTTCATTATCTATCCGATTAAGGTCAATCAAATGCGTCCTGTCGTTGAAGAGATTGTCAGTCATGGGAATAAATTCAATATCGGTTTGGAAGCAGGCTCGAAGCCAGAGTTGCATGCGGTACTTTCGATCGATATCGATGATGAGGCCATGATCATTTGTAATGGATATAAAGATGAAAGTTATATCGAACTGGCTTTGCTGGCTCAAAAAATGGGGAAACGGATTTTTTTGGTGGTGGAGAAATTGATGGAGCTGAAAACCATCGCTCGTTTGGCTAAGAAAATGAATGTGAAACCGAATATCGGAATCCGGATCAAGCTGGCTAGTTCAGGGAGTGGTAAATGGGAAGAATCAGGAGGAGATGTAAGTAAGTTCGGGGTAAATTCCAGTGAACTTTTGGACGCTCTCGATATTCTTGAAAAAAATAAGATGGCCGATTCTCTTCAGCTGATTCATTTTCATATAGGCAGTCAGGTGACCAATATCCGTCGTATAAAGACAGCTCTGAAAGAAGCTTCTCAGTTTTATGTGGAGTTGAAACGGATGGGATATAACATTAATTTTGTAGACATAGGAGGCGGATTGGGAGTAGATTATGACGGTACCCGTTCAGCGACATCGAATAGTATGAATTATTCTATTCAGGAATATGTCAATGATGCCGTTTCTTCTATTGTCGATGCTTGCGAAAAGAATGAATTGCCGCAGCCGAATATCATTACCGAGTCGGGACGTTCCTTGACGGCCCATCATTCGGTATTGGTTTTTGAAGCCTTGGCCAGTACCAGTCTTCCGGCTTTCGATGAAAATGAAGATTTGGCAGAAGATGCTCACGAGCTGGTGAAGGAACTATATGATTTGTGGGAAAATCTCAATCAGCCCCGTTTGTTGGAAACTTGGCACGATGCTTTGCAATGCCGTGAAGATGCTTTGAACTTATTTAATCTGGGCCTGATCGATTTGCGTACCCGTGCACAGGTAGAACGGCTTTTCTGGTCCGTTGCCCGTGAAGTATACGAGATGGCCGAAGCGACAAAACATGCTCCCGACGAGTTAAAAAAGATTGCGAAGATGTTACCGGATAAATATTTTTGTAATTTCTCACTTTTCCAATCCTTACCCGATTCCTGGGCGATCGACCAGATTTTTCCCATTATGCCGATTTCCCGGTTGAACGAACAGCCTACAAAGTCGGCTACAATTCAGGATATTACCTGTGATTCAGATGGGAAAATCAAT
>OGDQ01001414.1_pt1 | contig 14173 bp, 10 predicted proteins | sample 1570451 | NCBI WGS metagenome assembly OGDQ01 (sample SAMEA2582171, study PRJEB24529) | metagenome | biome: Human gut stool | place: China | collected 2011 | reverse complement strand
CCAATAAAGAGGCTTACGAAGGAGATATGGCTGCCAAGATGCCTGCTATCCGTGATATCTATACTCGTTATTGGGACAGATGTCGTCAGGCAGGTGCAATGGATTTCGATGATTTACTGGTGTACACCTATATTTTATTCCGTGACTTTCCGGAAGTGTTGGCACGCTACCGGGATCAGTTCCGTTATGTGCTGGTAGATGAGTATCAGGATACGAATTATGCGCAGCATAGCATTGTCCTGCAACTGACTAAAGAAAATCAACGGGTCTGTGTAGTGGGAGACGATGCGCAAAGTATCTATTCTTTCCGTGGGGCGGATATTGACAATATTCTCTATTTTACAAAAATCTATCCCAATACGAAAGTCTTTAAACTGGAGCAGAATTACCGTTCCACACAAACCATTGTTTGTGCTGCCAACAGCTTGATTGAGAAGAATGAACGCCAGATACGGAAAGCCGTGTTTTCGGAGAAAGAAAAGGGGGAACCTATCGGCGTATTTCAGGCGTATAGCGATGTGGAAGAGGGAGATATTGTAGCTAATAAGATTGCAGAGCTACGACGGGAGTATCGCTACGGATATGCTGATTTTGCCATCCTGTATCGTACGAATGCACAAAGCCGTATTTTTGAAGAGGCTCTTCGGAAACGGAGTATACCTTATAAGATTTACGGAGGACTTTCGTTCTACCAGCGAAAAGAGATAAAAGATGTGATTGCTTATTTCCGTTTGGTAGTGAATCCGAATGATGAAGAAGCATTCAAGCGAATCATTAATTATCCGGCTCGTGGTATTGGAGATACGACAGTCGGGAAGATTATATCGGCGGCTACCGATCATGGCGTAAGTCTTTGGGCGGCACTCTGCGAACCATTGAGTTACGGACTGGATATAAATAAAGGAACGCATGCAAAACTGCAAGGCTTTCGTGAATTGATAGAAGGTTTCATTGTCGATCAGGCAGATAAGAACGCTTATGAAATAGGAACGAATATCATCCGTCAGTCCGGCATTATCAACGATGTCTGTCAGGACACATCCCCCGAGAACCTAAGCCGTAAAGAAAATATAGAAGAGTTGGTGAATGGAATGAATGACTTCTGCGCTTTGCGGCAGGAGGAGGGTAACCCGAATGTGTCTCTTACCGATTTCCTTTCGGAGATTGCATTGCTTACCGATCAGGATTCCGACAAGGCGGATGATGGGGAAAAGATAACGTTGATGACAGTTCATTCGGCTAAAGGATTGGAGTTTAAGAATGTATTTGTGGTCGGTCTGGAAGAAAACCTGTTTCCCAGTGGGATGGTAGGAGATTCTCCCCGGGCACTGGAAGAAGAACGTCGTTTGTTCTATGTAGCTATTACTCGTGCGGAGGAACATTGTTATCTGTCTTTTGCCAAAACCCGTTTCCGTTATGGAAGGATGGAATTTGGAAGCCCCAGTCGTTTCTTGCGTGATATCGATGTTCATTACTTGCAATTGCCGCATGAGGCAGGAGTGAGTCGTGCTGTCGATGAAGGTGCGGGACGTTTCCGTAGAGAGATTGAAGGAGGATTCACCCGTTCTGCTTCTCCGTCGCGTGCTCCTTTCGGAAGTACATCTTCCGAACAGCGTGAACGTCCGAAAGCACAGATCATTGCTCCCAGCGTACCGAGGAATTTGAAGAAAGTTAGTACTGTTAGCCCAAGTAGCGGTGCACAGGCAACCTCTTCCACTTCGCCATCGGTAGCAGGAGTACAGGCCGGACAGATGATAGAGCACGAACGTTTCGGATTGGGTGAAGTGATTAAAGTAGAAGGAACGGGAGACAATGCGAAAGCAACTATTCATTTTAAAAATGCGGGAGACAAGCAACTATTATTACGTTTCGCTCGTTTTAAAGTGGTAGAATAAATAATAACACTAAATAGAGAGACTCATGAAGAAACAACTAACAGTAATTTTGCTTTCCGCTTTGATTGTGAGTGGATGTGCGTCGGGGCGTATGGGAAACTCCGGAGCTATCATGGCAGGTGCTTCTATCGGAGGTAGTCTGGGAAGTTCGATAGGCGGACTTATCGGAGATAATAATCATGGCTGGAGAGGCGGTTACCGTGGTTCTGCTATTGGGAATATTGTGGGAACCATTGCCGGTGCGGCTATTGGAAACGCGTTGACGGCGCCGAGGCAAGAGCAAATAGAGGAAGATGCGTATATTCCTGAAGTGCGGGAAGTACGTGTGCAAAAGTATAAGAAGCAGCCGCAAGTGCAGCAGCCTATTTCTCAACTGAAGTTGCGCAAAATCCGTTTCATTGATGATAATCGTAGTCATGTGATTGATGCGGGAGAAAATAGCAAGATTATCTTTGAGATTATGAATGAAGGGAGAAAGCCTGTCTATAACGTGGTTCCTGTGGTAGAAACGGTAGGAAAGGTGAAGCATCTCGGCATCTCTCCTTCGGTGATGATTGAGGAAATTCTTCCGGGTGAGGGTATCCGTTATACGGCTTCGATCCATGCAGGTGAAAGGTTGAAAGACGGTGAAGTGACATTCCGTGTCGCAGTGGCGGACGAGAATGGGGTGATTTGTGATTCGCAGGAATTTACCTTGCCTACACAGCGCGGAAACTAGAGTTAAAAGCCCGAAATATCCGGTTTAAATATAGTGACGGTATATGCCTTGGATAGTGACGCTATCCTGTGCATATACCGTCACTATGTTGGTGGGATAGCGTCACTATCTTAGTAGCCATCTCCATATAGGAATTACATGTATTTTTTTGTTGTCGATAGTTATTTCCTCGGTTTCGTCATCAGTCAGAATTATTCCTTCGGTGAGACTATAGGCATTGAGTGCGGAAATTAATCCATTTATTTCACGTTGCTTTGTTTTTTCATCTTTCATCGAACGGGTGACTTGGCAGGCAGATACAATATGTCCGTTTTCACGCATAATGAAGTCGCACTCTATTCCGTCATCATGATAATAAATATCTTTTCCCTGGCGTTTTATTTCTATAAATACCAAATTCTCAAGTAATTGCCCTATATTATCAGTCGCATTGAACCCTACTTTGCCAATAATGGCATTATCTATGAAATACACTTTCTTTTGGTTATTCATCTGTTTCTTTACAGACCAGTCGAACTTCATGACCTGAAATAGCAGATAAGTATTTTCAAGATATTCCAGATAGTTTTTGACCGTTTCCGTATGTTTGATACCTATCGTTTTTGCTAACGAACTGTATGAGAAACGTTTCGTAGCATTGCTGGCTAAGTAATAAACCATTTCCAGCAATTCTCTTTCACCATTCAGTTTGTTTCGTGTGACAACATCTTTATAAATGATATTTTCATAAAGAGTGGATAGGTAATTGCCGTTCCGGTCTTTTATATAACGGGGAAAACCACCGGTTTTCAAGTATTCGTCGAAGTGTTTTTTTAGCATACTTTTTCCGGTAGTAGTATAAAAGTCCTTTTGTTGCGGATATGCTTCCTTAATTTTTAGAAATTCGGGAAATGAGAAAGGATATAATTCAATTTGACAATAGCGTCCGGTGAGGTGTGTGCCTAACTCCCTGCTTAACATATTGGCATTAGAGCCTGTAACAAATACCTTACATCCACTGTCATGCAACCTCCTTACAAATCTTTCCCAACCGGGAATATTCTGTATTTCATCAAAATAAAATGTTTTTTGTTCTCCAAACAATTCGATGAAAGCTTCATATAAAGTTTGAAAATCATCGACTTTGAAGTTGATAAGCCGCTCATCATCAAAATTCATGTAAAAGTCTTGCTCTGACTGTTGCGAGCGTATTTGCTGTAAAAGAACAGATTTTCCACATCTTCTTATACCAGATATGACTAGCACTTCGGGATTGTTAACCAAACTCATGTCAATATCCCTTTCTATCATTTGGGATATGTCTTTTTCACGCTGGTCGAATATGATATGCTTTAATAATTCTTTCATGATAATTGAGCTTTTGATTGCAAAGATATAAAACTTCTCATTATAAACGAATGTAAAATGCTAAAATTACTCATTGTGAATGAGCGAAAAGTGATAATACTTCTCGTTGGTAATGAATTATTGATAGTAGCTGTAGATGTAGAAGCCAAGAATGCCATTGGCAGGGCTGACATAGTGATGAAGATGTCTGGTCAGATTTGCATTAAAATGAGGTCGTTATGATGGGATAGCGTCACTCTTTAATGATCCATTTTCCTAAATTTCGTTTCTCGGCATCAAAGGAAACGCCTACCTTTATGAGCTTCCTGCCGTCAACACTATAAGGTAACATATAACCTTTTTCATCTATCTGCCGTAAAGCGTCTTCGGCTGTACCCTCTAGTTTGAATTCGAATACATAGATATAATTGGCGGTCTTTACTACAGCATCTGCACGACCGATGGCAGTGCGTACTTCCGCTTGTGTGAATTGGCCCATTAGTTTGAAAACTAGATAGAATACAACTTGATAATGACGTTCCGTTTTCGAATTCAATTCGTAGGGGAAGTCAGCGAAGAAACAGCTCAAACGGGTGAGGAATGCTTCAACGTCTCCATTACATAGTTCGCGAACAAATTTACCGATATAAAAAGACGTATCGGTTGATGAAACTGAAGTATAAAAAGGGGTGGCAAAGTTGAGAAAACCGTATTTCACTTCTTCATTGGGAAATCCCAATGTATATACCCTGAATTTCGGGTCGTAAGACTTTATCGTCAAATACCCACTCTGATAAATCATCGGTACAGGATTGCCGATATTTGCCCTGTCGTCACTCAAAGAGACGGAAGAAACTTCGATGCCATCAAGTTCACGAAGGTCAAAATCAGTCTTTTTAAGTATCTCCACCAGGAAAGTGGGAGTGCCGCTGGCAAACCAATAGTCACCGAAACGCAGTTTGTCGAGGGCGCTAAGTACGCTAAACGGGTTATATATTGGGGCAAATCCCTTGCTCGGAGTAAAACGGTAACCGTCATATTGTCGGGTAAGTTGTTCCACTACATTGTCATAAGTTGCTTCCGTTTGTGCAGCCAGTGCCTGAAGTTCAGGGGCAAAAGTAGCTTCTATTTCAGGGCAGGTCATGCCACAGAGAGCATTGTATTCGAGGTCGAAGCTGATATCATTGAGCTGATTAAGCGTACTGAATATCCCCATTTGCGCAAATTTTGTCACTCCGGTGATAAAGACAAACTGCAAGTAAGCATCGGTACTTTTGAGCACGGTATAAAAGGCTGTCAATGTTTTACGATAGTCGTCTTGCAATTCCGGATTATCGAATGATTGTAGCATGGGTTTATCATATTCATCAACGAGCACAACTACCCTGCGTCCGTTTTGTTCATAGGCTTGTTGGATGATTGTGGCGAACCTGCCGGAAAATGTCATTGTTCCTTTATCAACACCGTATTGTGTTTCCCACCTTGTCAGGTGAAATTCCAGCATTTTCTCTAATCGTTCTTTGCTGTCATATTTTTCAGCATTTAAGTCGAGGTGAAGTACCGGATATTCGAACCAATTCTGTTCCAATTGTTCGATAGCAAGTCCCTTGAAGAGTTCTTTCTGTCCTTTGAAATAAGCTTCAAAAGTAGATAGTAGCAGACTCTTTCCGAAACGCCGCGGGCGACTAAGGAAACAAGGAGCACCAGCTTGTACCAAACGAAACACCAACGCAGTCTTATCCACATAAAGAAAACCTTCAGAGCGGAGTTTTTCGAAGCTTTGTATTCCTATCGGGAGCTTGCGGAGCATATTAACGGATGCATTCATAACAACTTTCAGTTTCAATATAACAATGATACGGGCAAAGATAACAAATTCAGACCGTATTTGTGCAAGATGCGTATAAAAACGTTATCTTTGTTCATGTTTCAACTAATGCATTAGATTTATATGAAAGAGATATTTAGAAGATATCCTATCGGGATACAGAATTTTGAGGATTTGCGCAATAATAATTGTGTATATATTGATAAAACAGCGTTAATTTATCAATTAACCCATACAGATAAGGTTTATTTTCTTAGTCGTCCGCGTCGTTTTGGAAAAAGTCTTCTGGTCTCTACGTTGGAAGCGTATTTTTCCGGGAAAAAGGATTTGTTTGGAGGATTGGCTATGGAACAGTTAGAGAAAGAATGGACTGTTTATCCTGTGTTGCATATTGATTTTAGCAGAACAAAATATACCACTATAGAAGATTTGCAAGAACAGTTGAATCTTTATTTGAGCGGATGGGAGAGGACTTATGGAAAAAATGAAGAAGAAACGAGTTATGCAGCTCGTTTGACGGGTTTGCTTCAACGAATTTATCAACAGACAGGAAAGCAGGTTGTCGTATTGATTGACGAATATGATGCACCTTTATTGGATAGTAACAGTGACTCTGCCTTACAAGGACAATTACGGATCGAGATGAGGAAATTCTTCAGTCCTCTCAAAGCCCAAGGACAATACCTTCGTTTTTTATTTCTGACAGGTATCAGTAAATTCAGTCAGATGAGCATATTCAGTGAGTTAAACAACCTGCAGAATATCAGCATGAGTGATGATTATAGTGCTATTTGCGGTATTACAGAACAGGAATTGCGGAGTCAGATGCTGCCGGATATTGAGAGGATAGCCCAAGCGAACAATGAGACTTATGAAGAAGCCTGCCAGCATTTGAAACGGCAATATGACGGTTATCATTTTAGCAAAAACTGTGAAGATATTTATAACCCGTTCAGTCTTTTCAATGCTTTTTCTCAAAGGGATTATAAAAGCTTTTGGTTCTCTACCGGCACGCCTACTTTCTTGATTGAGATGTTACAGCGAATGGACTTCAGTCTCAATTTATTGGAGAAGATGGAAGTGAAAGATGAAGACTTTGATAAAGCAACGGAAGTGATCACTGATCCGATTCCTGTACTTTATCAGAGTGGTTATTTGACTATCAAAGGATATGAACCTCTTTTTCGTACATACACATTAGGTTATCCGAACGAAGAAGTTAAAATAGGCTTTATTGAGACACTGATTCCTTCTTATCTTAATCAGCCAACCCGTGAAAGTAATTTCTATGTAGTCTCTTTCGTAAGAGACTTAATGAAAGGTGATATTGAGCAATGTCTTCTTCGTACTCGTTCTTTCTTTTCTTCCATACCTTATGATTTGGAAAACAATCAGGAAAAACACTATCAAACCATATTCTATTTGTTATTCCGTTTGATGGGGCAATATGTGGATGTAGAGGTTAAGAATGCCATTGGCAGGGCTGACGTAGTGATAAAGATGCCTGATGCGATTTATGTGCTTGAGTTTAAGGTAGACGGAACTCCCGAAGAAGCGTTGGCACAAATTAATAGTAAACAATATGCCATACCTTATGAGATAGACCATCGTAAGGTTGTTAAAGTTGGAGTGAATTTCGATAGTGCAACGCGGACTTTGGGGCAGTGGATAATAAAATAAGAAGATTATATGAAAAACACACTATTAGCAGTTGGGGTTGTCCTGATGGGACTCTCTGTTTCAGCACAAACCAGAGTAATTGAATATCCGGTAACAGGAGCACGTACTACTGATGCATTGGAGTTTTATCAGGTCGAGATTTCAGATACAGCTGTTGTTTTGAAGGGTGATATGTATAGTCGTCCCAATTCATGGGTTAGTATAGCATCTTCTTCTGTACTGAAAGGAAGACAAACTGGGAAAATGTATCGTCTGATACGTGCAACAGGTATAAATTTGGATAATAAGGAATATATGCCTATATCCTGGAACCGTTCATTCACATTACAATTCGAATCAATAGATAAACGTGATGAATCAGTGGATTTTGATGAAATGCTGACTGGGAATAATGGCTTTCAGATAAATGGCATTTCTTTAAAGGAACCGGAGCAAAAGAAAAAAATACATTGTCGTGTTGAAGGTCAAGTGATTGATAATCTAGCATACAGTCGTTTAATGTTGATGCCGGAAGGCACTGATCCCCGTGTGCAGGAATGGATTTCTGTCCCGGTGCATGATGGAAAATTCTCTTATGATTTATATGTTGATAAAGAAGAGCCCTATATATTATATGCCTGGAGCGATCAGATGAATGGTGCGTGGCGTCCGATTTCTTTCTTTTCCGAGAATGGTAAAATAGAATTGACTTTATACTCAATGGAGAAAGAGCCGGAAATACATTCGGATGCACCGTTGACAAGTGAACTTCTTCGTTTCCGGAAAGAAACGAATGATCGATTTATGTTTCCTCTTGAGAAAGAGAGAGAACGTTTAGAGCAGGAAGGTAAGGTAGAAACTCCGGAAATGAAAGTCTTGCTTGAACAGTTTAAAAAGACAAAGGATAGGCAGGAATTGGATGCAATCCGTATAAAGGCGCACCAGTTGGAAAAGGAGGGGAAAGCATATACGGAAGAATATAAGGTATTTGAACAAAAGAGTCAGGAAGTATATGGTAAATATAGAGAATATCAAAATGAGTATATCCAATCAAATCCTACTTTAGTGGGACTTTACTTATTGACTCGTCAGGCAAGAAGAATGCATGATTCCGATGAAAATATGACTACTTATACAAATCTATACCGTACAGTATATGTTGGAAAGTTTGCCGATAACCCTATGACGGAGTATATGGAAATATGGGTTGCAAGTAACGAAATAAAGATCGGCGGAAAGTTTGTTGACTTTACAGCGCCTGATTTACAAGGTGTTCAATATACATTATCCGAAGAGATACAGGGAAAAGTAGCGTTGATTGATTTATGGGCTTCATGGTGTGGTCCTTGTCGTCGTACTTCTATCAGTATGATTCCTGTTTATGAAACGTATAAAGATAAAGGATTTGTAATAGTGGGCGTAGCTCGTGAACGCAAGGCTGCTGATATGAAAAATGCTGTTGCTAAAGACAAATATCCATGGCTCAATCTTCTGGAATTAAATGATGCAGGCAAGATCTGGGAGAGGTATGGTGTAGGTAATGGTGGCGGATGTACTTATCTGGTGGATAAAAATGGAAAAATATTGGCTATTCATCCTACTGCGGAGGAGGTGAGAACTTGGTTGGAGAAGCTGCTTTCGGATTAAACCACGGACATGCATTAAAAAGAGACATTTCACTCTTCTAAATGAAAAGATAGTTATTCAGAAGCTTTTGGAGAGTGAAAGCAATCAAGAAAAAGAGTTTGATATTCCTCCGACAAATGATATTATAATGCGTAAAAATATAGTTATAATAAGTGTTATACTTCTTTCTTTATATTCTTGTTCATCCAATAAAGTAGAAACTGAAAGAATAGTTTTGCAATCTCAGATATTAAACGACGAATTATTAACTGTGATGCCCGGTGATTTGCTTTTAGTAGACGACTGTTTAGTATGGTCTGACCCTTTTGCTCGTGACTATTTTCTACATGTACATAGTGCATCAACTGGCAAGGAGTTGGGACGAATGGGAAAAGTGGGAGAGGGACCTAAAGAATTTATTTCACCTATGATTAATAGGTACTGTGTAAATCATCAAATTTTTGCAGTAGATGTTAATGGGAAAACTGTTGGTTACTTGTCTATTGATAGTTTGATAAATGGTCAAGAGCCGTTTGGCAAAGTAACGGATAGGGAAAACGAAATGAAAATGGAAAAAATGGATCATGAATTGTATATTAAATCTACAGATAATGGTTCCGAGACATATTTCCGAACAATCATAGATGGCCAAGAGTCGTTTTGGGGTGTCTATCCAATACCTGAAATGAAAGTGCATATTGGCGGGTATACATCTTATGATCCCATAGAAGGATTATTTGTATTTTCTTCTTTCAATTTCCCATATTTAGCTCTCTATAAGAGAGAAAACTCAACTTTTACCTTGCAATGGGAGTATAAATCGGATAAGGAAAATTATATTATTACAGATGACAGAATAATCTTTAATAGGACAATTAAGGGGGTATGTGATGTATGCATGAGTAGGGACTATATTATAACTTTAGAACGTGATCGTGAAAAAGATCCCATTGATGAAACTACAGTCCGTCGAAATATCAGTAAATGTCCCCGTACAGTGTTTTTATATGATTATGCAGGGCATTTGTTGAAGATTGTAGATGTAGGGATGCCTGTTATGAGAATAGCAGCCGACAGAAGTAGTAATGCATTATATATAATAGGTGGCAATCCTGATTATGTATTAGCTAAATGTGAACTATGAAAATAAGATGGTTATCCATAGCATTTTGGAGTTATATTTGTTTTGCTTGTAGTACGTCCGCACCTACGGTACCGCTTGTTTACGAAAACACCTTTTTAAAAGATACAATAATAAGTTTAGAAAAGGTGTCGATGAATCCTGCTCAACTTAATCCTCGATGTATGTTGTTGAGCAATGGGAGAGTTTTAGTTCGTACTTCCAGTCGGGTTAATGCAATCTATTCTGTATTTTCTTATCCGGAAATGAAGCATCTATCCTATTTTGGCGAACAATCGGAATTTGCTGTGCCCTTAGGGCAATTTAAAAATGAACTTTATTTGGTTCGTAGTGATTCATTATATTCTTATAAATGGATGGAAGGTGATTCATTAAAACGATCATCAACATCTTTTTGGGGTAATGTAATGGGACAACGAATGCTGGGAGTGGCCAAACTGAATGATAATTGGTATGCTTACTCTAACAATTATTTTGATAAGGGAGTAGATGAGTTTTTCATGATTAATCTGTCTCAAAAACAAAAAAGCCCTAAAGGTGTATATCCCGATACTTATGTGAACTTTCGTTCGATTAGTGATTTCAAATCAGCGTATGCTCACAGCATAGTAGCAAAACCTGATGGAAGTCGTTTGTTCGTTTTTTATTATAGAACACGACGCTGTCGTATTTATGATCGGAAAGGTGTATTAATCCATGATATTTTATTGAATTATGAACCTTGTCAGACTGTCGTAGATATAGATGCAAAGAAACGGTTCTCACATATAAGAGATGCTTTTGTTACTGATAATATGATTTATTTGTTGTGTCCGGATAATAAAGAGGAAAATTCACCTTCTAGTCTATTAGTAGCAAATTGGGACGGGGAATTTAAGGCTAGATACCGTTTGGGACAATCTATCTCTTATTTCTTTATAGATAAATCGTTAAATCGTTTTTGTGGTATAAACTCTAATGATTCTCATCATTTTTATATATTCGATTTGGACTGAAATTGATATAGCAATATTTCATATTGTTAGAGAAATAACTTTGGAATCAAACATTTTCTGCTTACCTTTGTTTGCATGAAATAAGATAACAAGAAAGGAGACGAACTTATGTCAAGTAATTATATTCGTTTCGATTGGGCTATGAAATGTTTATTGCGTAATAAAGCCAATTTTGCAGTTCTTGAGGGCTTTCTAACTACTCTTTTGAATGAAAAGATAATCATTCGGAAGCTTTTAGAGAGTGAAAGCAATCAAGAAGATGAGTTTGATAAGTATAATCGTGTAGATATGCTTGCTGAAAACTCGAAAGGTGAACTTATTCTGATTGAAGTTCAGAATAATAATGAGTATGCTTATTTTCAACGTATGCTGTTTGGTACTTCAAAATTAGTAACCGAGTATATTAATCGTGGAGAAGGTTATGATAAGGTACGTAAAGTATATAGTGTCAATATTGTCTATTTTTCTTTAGGTAGTGGCAAAGATACCGTATATCACGGTAAAACGGAATTCCGGGGAATTCATCAGGGAGATATGCTTGAACTGACTCCTTTTCAAAAACAAACTTTTAAAGTGGATACAGTAAGTCAACTTTATCCTGAATATTATATTTTGAAAGTCAATGATTTTAATCAGGTAGCTAAAAGTCCGTTGGAAGAATGGATCTATTATCTGAATACAGGTGATATTCCTGATAGTGCGACTGCTCCAGGTTTAACAGAAGCCCGTGAACGATTAAAACTTGACAAGATGACTAAAGCAGAGCTTGATGCTTACTATCGCCATTTGGATAATATTGTCATATTAAAAGATAATATATTCACTGAACGTGCTGAAGGACGCGCAGAAGGACGTGCAGAAGGACATGCTGAAGGTCGTGTAGAGGGGCATGCTGAAGGACGTGTGGAAGGTATTAATGAAGGCCGTCTGGAAGAGAAAAGGGAAGCAGCAAGCAATATGAAGACTCTGAATATTCCTCTTGATGTTATTTCGCAAGTTACAGGCTTGTCCATAGAAGAAATAAAGGCGTTGTAATAAACGCCTCTATATAATTGTTAGTATCCTATATCATCTTAGACATGATATAGGATTTTTTTATATATGGAAGTCTTGAAATGAGAACATACATAAAAATAGGATATTTGATGCGTTTCTCCTGCTTGAATTTAAGACAGAGTCTTGTATGCAAATAAATATGTGAGAAATTAGGGATTATGGAAATCCGTGGTGCTTTGTTTTTAGGTTATTGGGATGCTTATTGTTTGCTGTAAAGAGGCTATTTGCGGATATTCGTTTGATTATTTGATAAGTACTTTCTTTTTGCTATATTTGATTTGGATGGAATATAGTGTGAAATAGCTGAAAATATACCGATAAATTCGGGTCTCACCGATGAATGTATTGTTCCTCGGTGAGGAAGGAAGCGACACACACCGGGCAACGAGTCGTTCCTCGGTGAGGAACAAAGCTTAGTTAGCGGTAAATAATTCGTTTTTTATCCCTTATTTATGTAATATTTAGTCTGAAAACGGTATATTCTTGCATTGATTTATGCATTTATTTCTCTTCTTGCTTTTATTTTGATTTAATATTTATAGAGTGAATCTTAAAAATAGACTAATTTCTTTGGTTGGAAAGATTATTTTTGATATAACCAAAAACTCAAAATAGTTTTTATATTGTCTGTCAATTATTGCAAATAATGCTACCTTTGTGCTATTCAAACAGATAAAATAAGTCACGCTATGAAATTACTAACGAAACTAAGCGGTACAATTACATTTAAAGATAAACAAAAGATGCGCCTTTTGCTAATAATATTTATTCTGGAGATAGTATTATTTTTCATTCTAGGACAATTATATTGTGAGGCTAGAAAAAAAATGTTCAGTGAAAGAGTGGAAAGTGTTTTTAAAGCAGTTTTTTTGCAACATTTACAAGAAGATGCTTTTGATGGTTATTTTTACACTAGTGGGAGGAAACAGCGATTGGAGGAGTATCTTGATACGGTTTATATAACAGATGAAAGTGGAAAACGTGGATACTGCTTGGATAAAGAAAAAAGTTCTAAAAATGTAACATCTGATCCACGATTAAGTTTTTTACATACTGCTTATTTATCTAAACATCCTTTAGTAGTGGACTCTTTATATGAAAAATGGCAACTGCATTTGAAGCAGCAAAGTTTGTCTGGCACTTTTGCATTGCAGCTTTTGGTATCCGATAAAGATGAAAATATTACAGAAAGTGTATACCCTGACTCTTTTTTACATGAAAATTGTATACCAGAATTCGATATTACGGCAGGTTATCGTTGCGAGGTTGAAGTAAAAGGCTTTTTCTACTTTTCATTTTTTACTCTTGTGGGTGTAAGAGGCTTTGTTTATGGCTTTATTTATTGGCTGTGTGCAGTTATTATTAATATAGTGATATTTTTTAGAAAGAGATGGCAAAAGAACATTGTTGTTCCTACCTCTGTTCATATTTATCAAATGGACCAAGATATTATGTTTGATGCAGATTTGAGAAAGCTTATATTTGGTAAAGAGGAAATTCAGATACCACCACAAACAGCTATTTTATTAAAACATTTTTTAGAAGCTCCAGATTACATATTGAAAGACAAAGAAATCAAGAAAATATTTTGGTCGGATAAATCAAATAATGATCCGAGACTTCATAATGCAATAAGTCGTTTGCGAAGAGTTTTTGAGAATGTTCCATCTATTGAGATTCAAAGGTATGAAAATATTGGATATCAATTACAAATTAGAAGGAACAAATAAGAAACTATAATTTCCGATGAAATGGGATTTTTTTGAATAAGAGCCTTATCTCTATGATAGTATATATAGTAGATAGATTCGGTTAGATAGAAATGGATAGATTAATCTATTGGTGGTTGTAATCCAATTGCCTACTTTCGTTTCCATTAATTAATCGATAAAACTATAGTATATATGAAGAAACTATTATTCTTTTCTA
>OGDQ01001411.1_pt1 | contig 14191 bp, 7 predicted proteins | sample 1570451 | NCBI WGS metagenome assembly OGDQ01 (sample SAMEA2582171, study PRJEB24529) | metagenome | biome: Human gut stool | place: China | collected 2011 | reverse complement strand
TGACGACGGGTACGATTGATCATGTCTGCAAAGGTATGTAGCCCTTCCACATCCTGAAGGAGCCCTACACGCGTTGCGCGGTCGATCGGCTGCGCACTCTTGAGCGTTGCCATGACATTTTTATAGGTCGGGTTATCTTCGATGACACTATGTCCCCAGCTGGTCTGTGCGGCACAGGCAAGGTGCTCTGCAGCCTCCGAACGCCAGTTTTCTGCCTGATGGCGAATCAATCTTGCTGCCGCATTGATCTCTGCATTCGGCTCCTGCATTTCCTTGAAGGTCTTTTTGTCCAAGATCACATCCGGGCGGAGAGTGTTCAGCAAGGTATACAGGTCATCATCGTCTGTCTGAACCGGTGTTGCTGTCAGCATAACAACGGCATCTGCATTGTCTGTAAAATAACGTGCAACCCGGTAAGCACCTGTATTCGAGTGGCGAATGTGGTGAGCCTCATCAATGATCACCAGGTCAAAATGAACCGGTTCTTCCAGATCAAGCAGACCTTTCTGGCGGCCTTTGCCCGTAAGCAACTCCTTGGTCATCAGTGAATACGGCAGGATCGTTTTCCGCAGAGCAACCGGCCATTCTCCATCTTTGTCGCACTCATTGATCGCCTCCCGAAGCAAAGCACCATCCAGCTCCGTAAAGTTTTCATCAAAGCGCTTCATCTCAGAGCGCCACTTGTGTTCGGCAACCAGCGGCTTGGGGCAGATGATCAGTACCGACTCGAAATCATCGTTGCGCGCCTGCAATTCACGGAGGATTAGGCCGGCTTCAATGGTTTTACCAACACCGACGCTGTCTGCAACAAGAATTCGCGGACGTTCCGCATGGATCATCTTCAGGGCCGGGCGGAACTGATAGGGAACAAAATCCACACGGGCTGCGTTCAGGGAGTACAGCTGGTCGTTGGTGGGGCTGCAGAGCTGCTGAGCAGTCAGGAGAATCTTCAATTCATCGATGGTGACATTGCAGCGCTCTGGAGAAGCATCCGCAAGAAGAATTTGATCCGCATAAAGCGTTTCTCGTGAATTCCCAATCCAAACCTGATATTCTGTGTTTTCGCCACTGCCCTGGATGCCAACGATTGGCCCAATTTGACTCGGATCACTCTTTTTCTTGACGATCACTCCAAGCTCAAACGGGTTTGCCAGCACTTTGGCTGCAGGAGCAGGTTTTGCGACCGCAGCAGCAGGCCGGTCAGCCGGGCAAGGAGACGGTTCCTGAATCCGAATGGGATTTCCATAGTTTGGCATTTCTACCGAGGCCCTGAATTCCTTAGCTTCGTTTATTTCTACACGATCACCGCCAAATCGCTCCATAAAATCAATGTACCTTGACAAATCGGTTTTCGTCATAGTCAAAGTTACTTCTTCTGGAGTAGGATGCGCCCAGTCATTCCGTACTTCAAACATAGCTCGGATGCTATCCTTCATTCCATAATAATCCGTGTAGAATTCGATATTACGGAATGAATAGATATTCTTTCTTGCCACAGTCAAAACAGCCTGTAAATCCAGTCCTTGCAGCGTCGAAATGCCTCTTTCATTCACTTTCTGTTGCTGAAGTTCTGATAAGCTGGGGAGAACGATCATACTCCACCAATCGTTTGGTTCAAGGCTCTTTAGACGTGGCTCTAACCATTTGCGACATACATCCGCCGCATTCAGAAGGTAAACGTTCATTTTTGCCACAACTTCAGCAATATTCATTTTTATTCCTCCTTTTTGGCCCCAGCAATATCAATTTTTACAGATCTTTTTTCCATAACAGCACCTGTATCCTTGTCCGTCAGCAGGAAATAGTAGTCATTTTCACGAGAATACGGGAGCTTCTTCAAAGTCAGCGTGACCTCTGTGCGGCGTTCTTCATCTGCGCAGCCCACAGTCTTGTCTGCTCGGATCGTCCGCTTGGTGGACACCTGATTGTCCATTGCGTTGACGACAAAGACCTCATACACCGCCGGGAGAACAGTATCCGTCACAAGTTCTGTCTGTAGGAACTTCAACGTGATTTTTCCATCCATCAGCGTTTCAGGGGTTGGCAGAAGCGAAACGGTGGCTTTCTGGGTCTCAACATGCCCGGCCTGCGTGCGGACGTCCAGCACCGGCACCAGCATCTCCTGCACAGAGGCACCGCCATGCACATAGTTCTGCCCGCCGCCAGCACACTTGAAAATAGAACTGCCCAGCGGGGTGTATACCGTGCGGTTATCCGCTGTATCCAGCACATCCCCCAAGCGGTAGCCCACGGCTCCGGCCACCGGCTGCGTATCATCAGAAATCATAAAACGCTTGTTTTTGATTTCTGCCTGTGGCAGATTGATGACTTTATCGCTCTCCATAATTGGGTCGTGCTTATACAGGAACCCATGGTCTGCCGTTACGATAAAGTGCCGGATGTTCGCATTGTCGGTCAGGCGGCGGATTTCCTTGTACAGTTCTTCCACAGCCTCCTCGCAGGCAGAAAAGACCTCGTTTTCCGTGCGGGCCTCATCGCCGCGGGCATCGATCTGGTTGTGGTAAACATACACCAGCGTCTTGCCAGAGAAGTAGCTGCGCAGTTCGTCGCGGCGCATATTCTGCATCTGGTCGAACTGGATGCAGCTGCTGTTTTTCTCTGCCGCTTGCAGGATGCTTTCCCGTGCAGCAGTGCCCACCGTTTTCTTTCCAAGGATGGTTACGGTGCTGTCAGGCTGAATCTCCAGACTGACATGAGGCAGCAGTGCTGCCATGCCGAGCTGTGTATAGGAGGGCACTGTGCTGACAGCCGGGGTCAGCTTTGCCGTGCATTTTGCATCCATCGCCAGCGTTTCAAAAAGCTGCTGTGCCACTTCGTACCGCATGGCATCCGAGATAAACACCACCACGCGCTCCCGTGTCCCACTGACATTCTTGCTGTAAAAATGGGTCTGACGCTCCGTCTGGAAGGTGGTCAGATCGTGGGACAGGCTCTGGCACCAACGCACCGCCAGTGGATCGAGGAAGCAGCTGGTATACACTTTTTCCACAAGTGCTTGCAGCTTTTCAATCTCCTGTGTACGGATGACTTTTCCATAGCTCAGGTAGAACTTCCGATAAGCCGTATCCACCTGCCATGCGCTGCCACTATACTGCGCCGCCAGTGCATCAACGCCATCTGCCGGGACGAAATGCACTGCCTCCAGAACGGTGCAGACATTGGCCAGCAGGCAATACAGCTCTTTCTGGGCATCCTTTGCGCCAAAGTAGGTCTTGCTGCGCTCCTCGCAGATCTGCCGGATGCTGTACCCCTTCAGGGTTGCTGATGTGTTTTCTTCCATCAGGCGGTTCATGATCCAGCTGCTGATCTGTGTCTCTGCCGCAGCGAACACCGTACAGTCCAGCAATAAGTCGGGATTCGTGTGCTGCAACTGCCCCAGAACCTGCATGACGTTCAGCTCCTGCGCAGCCGTTGCTGAGAACCGCTCAAAATACGGCTGATCTGGCAGATAGTTCATCATGCTGTCAAGGAAATTCAGAACCTCGCCCTCCTGCGGCAGGCTGCGATCCAGCCATTCATCCGGGGCATCAATGTCCATTGCGTGGGCAGCATAGGTGGCAAATAGGCAGGTGACCAGATCTTTCAGGTTCTTCCCGGCCGGATTGTAGCCAAACAGCCGTTTGCAGACCAACCAGAAATCCGTTGCTAGCCCGAATTTCTCAAAAAGCTGCAAGGATTCGTTCCCGGCATCCAGCGCACCGCGCAGAACATGGCGTACCAGTTCCTCCGGCTTGGGCGGGCACTTGCACAGCACCGCCATCATGGCCAGCGCAAAGGTTTCTTCCGTATAGGCAGGCGTACCCAGATCGTAGAACCGTTTCGTGCGATCCTGCGCTGCAAAGAAGTTGATATGTTCCTGCACAAAGAGCCGGGTTCTTTCATCCAGATCAAAGTCCTGTGCGATCATGGTCGCCTTGTCGGTGGAGTATTCCTGCGAGTAGCACAGCATATCCGCAAGATGGTTTTCCTCCAGTGGGGGCTTTGCAAAGGGCGCATAGATCAGAAAGCTCTCGTCCGGGTGGTCGATCTCCAGCATCCACTTGGTGGCAAACTGGGTGCGGGGCTCCATGCGGTATACCGTCACACCGGGGAGGTCGAGCTGATTCACTTCGTTCTCAAAGCTGGCCGATTCATCGTACCAGAATACCAGTTTGCGCTGCTCGCCCGGAGTAAACATTCCCCGGAGGCGGTCTTCGATCTGGCGCAGTGTCGTTTTAGCCATGGGTTTTCATCTTTCCTTTACAACATCGTAGAAACACCAATACACCGGGGCGGTGTTTTCACACCCCGGTGTATCGGTCACACATTATTTAATCGTCGCAAATACGTTCAGATTTTTGCCATCAGCGGCAGTCTGTGCCTTGACATAGTTCACCTTTACGCCATCATCCAAGTCCAGCGTGATGCGCAGGGCGGCAAGGTGGGCGATATTTTTCTCGTACTTCTCGCACTCCTCCTGCTGGAGCTTCAGCTTGTCCAGACGCTTCTGCGCCGTGGACACCGTGCGGGCATCGTTGCTGCTGGAAATGACATTGTTCTCCTGCACGATCTGCTGTGCGTAGGTGCGCAGCAGGGGGCTGAGATAGTTGTTGTAGACACGGCCGGTGGTGTCGGCATCCCAGCGGTGGAGGTAAACCAGTGCCTTGAAGCCATTCTTCTTGCCGCTGTCGAACATCCAGTAGATGGGCCGCTTCTGGTAGATTTTGCAGTGGTCCGCAAAGAAATCCTTCAAAAAGTAGTTGCGGATGATCTCGCGGCTGGTGTTGCCCTTGCTGCCCAGAGCCTTTGCAATGAACGCAAGGTTTTCTTCCAGCGTATCGGCACCGTACACCACCCGGACAAACTCCACGATGCGGTTCACAAGGTCGTTTTCGCCAAAGTATTCCTCATCGCACAGGGGCAGCACATTGTCCGTTACCGGCTTGAGGGTCACATATTTGCTGTCATCCCATTCGCCGCCGGCATACACCAGCCCATCCACATCCAGCGAGTACCGCCCGAACAGGCAGCCCACCGCATAGGAAAGCAGGCTCTTGATCTCGCGTGTCAGGTCGGCGCGGCGCACAGTCACGTCCTTGTCTTCCACTTCCGGGGTCAGCTCATCCTGCAAACCGTAAATATCAATAAAGATGCGGTTCAGTTCTTCCTCGTTGGCCTTGAGCTGCTGGAAACGCTGCTCACATTCTTCCTGCCATGCGGCAAATTTATCGCTTATCAGTTTTCCCATTTTATCATTCCTTCTCTGTCCGGCAGCAACTACCGCCCGGCAGGTTGCAAGTTTGTTTTAAGTTTGCGGCAAGTTTGATGCAAGTTTGCAGCAAGTTTGATGCAAGTTGGTTCCAAATGTGCATTCAAATGCCCTCTGCATCAAACATTGGCAAACCACCGTGCAGCGCTTGTTTTTCCTTGAGGATACACCTGATGGCTATCTTTCAATTCTTGCATCAGCCTTTGTATCTGTCCACGAGTAAGCCCCGGCAAAACTTGCTGCAACTCTTTGAACGGAGTTCCAACATCGTTATTCTGCCGGATATGTTTTAGCAGCAGCGCCTTGTTGGTATCTTTGTCCAGACCAACGTGTCTTGTATGCACGCCGGTCTTTCCTGTTGCCGCATACAGGCTTCTTGCAAGAACATACTTTTTTCGGCCGATATGCTCCACAATGCCCATTTCGGCCAATCGAGGCAAGCGTGCCTGCATTTTTCCATTGAGCGGATGATCGTGGTACAACGCATCAATGGCCAAGAAATCTTCTGTGGACAGCAGTTCTGTACTTTTTTCGCTGATTCGGTTAATCACCGACAGCATTGCTTTGTCAATAATCAGTCCGTTCAAGGTAACGCTGACGAAGAACTCATCCGTACCCGTAAAGTCCGGGAGCGGCTTAGCTTCCTGTACACTCAACTCGAACATCAGATTCATGCCCTGACCAGAACGTTCCACCATGCCGCACAGGGCGAGGATCTCTGCAATGCGGCGGTTGCGTGGCAGCTGGCGATCCAGTATATTATCCAGTGTGATACCAAAAGGCAGACCACCGGGGCTTTCGACCACCAGCCTATCCCGATACTGGCGCACAAAGATGCTGCCGCCAAATTGGTAGTTTCTATGGCTTACTGCGTTCAGAATGGCTTCTCGGACAACACGCTCATTGAACGTGAAAATGTCAAATACAAAGAAGCCTTCCTGATAATGCTGTTTATCATTTCGCAAATTGACCAGTTCCCAGATACGGTCATAACACGCAAAGAATCCCATTCTGAATTCTTCTCGCTGGTTTGCTGGGCCAGATGCTTCGGAAGAACGATATTCAAAAACAATCTCCGCCTGTGGCAAAAAGCGAGTAAGTGCTTCGTTTTTGCCGAACAGAATCAAAGCCGCATAGGTTATGCCCTCATCTGTGATTGCACCACAATCGATGAGAATTTGATGCCTTGACCGTGTTGCAAGCTGTTTGTTGCCGCTTTTTTCGATCCAGTTGGAACGGAAATTTTCAATAGCGGTTTCATCCAGATCATTGAATGTAGCACCGGGGCAAATCTTCCCGGAAAAATCCGTGCCGATTTCATCATAGATGCGGTGGCGCATATCTTCCGGCATTGGGCCTAATGTATCGGCGTCATAAATCCACGCAACGCCTTCATACAGTACCGGCATCCCGATCGGGCGGCTTTTTACATCAAAAACCAGTACCCGCTTTCCCTCATAGTCATACAGCTGAAAGTCAACATTGATTTTCAGCTTGTCGATCAGCCCCATACGAGTGCGTTCCGGCTGCTCAAAAGCACGACTGCCTACTACCTGACGCGGCCGTTTGTCTGTGATGCCAAACACCAGCTTGCCACCGCCATTGTTTGCCAAGGCGCAGCAACACCTTGCCGCCTCACCAAAGTCAAACCGATTCTTGGCTTCTTTGAACTGGACGTGTTCGCCTTCCTTCGCTTCCAGAAGTTCTTCAACACTATCTAAATATGGCATGGCGGTTCTCCTTCGTCTTAAATTAGCGCTTGTAATTTGAGTGTATGTTCTCCCTATAAAACTACTGCTCCATCCGCACCACTTGGCAGTTATCTAAGTTCTTGTGCAAAAAAGATATTGTTGTCAAAATATCGATTGCTTCGTCTTCTTCGATGATCCATTTTATTTTAGGTGTATGTGCAGTCACATTTCTGACCATGCTGTTTATCCCTTTTAGCATTAAGCAAAATCCTACTTGCTGGCTTCTTTCGCTCTCTGTTTGAAGATTATTCAACACAAGATATGGCGTGGAAGTTGAAAACGCTTTGTCATATAAAGTCGTTCCATCCCCTTCAAGGTTTGTCATCTGCCGAACCCGATCCACCAGACTTTTCGTTGCTTCAAATACTGCATGGAAGTAGTTTTCCTTCAGCAATTCTTCGGTGCAATATTGGAGCACCCGTCCATGCACACCACGCTGGCGCAGTTTTGGCAGGATGCTCTGCACCCTTTTCTGTGCATCATCAATGGTCTTTGCAACTGTTATTCTTTCAAACTGCCCATCTGCTCTGTACTGTATTCCACTAAACGAGAGTATTCCATTCAGCCTTGAGCGCCGGTCTTCAAAGGCATCTTGGTTCTGGACATAGTTCACTGGAGCCAGCACTTCCTGAATAAACCGCAAGATCGCATTTCCTGCTCTATCACAGTTCTGGCGTTCCGTAAACGCATATTCTAACCGACGCCATTTTGTTGAAGCACCACTATTATCCTGAATTCCAACACGAGTCAATACACGACTTATTTCACTGCCAGTCATTATCTCATCGCCAAACAGGTGACTAAGCTGTGTGATTTGAGCGTTAGTAAATGAAATTACTTCTGCCATAGCTTCTCCTATATCCAAGAAATGAAACTACTGTTATTTTTCTTTAACGTCCTTTATTGCTCAGTTCGTTTCCGGTCAATAGCCTTTCTCTCATAAGTCCTGCTATCCATATCACAGATACACATCTCAAATCCAATATCCAAGTATATCGTTTTATACTTTAACTTTGATTCAATCTGCGATACCTCGTCAATCACACTTTGTACGTAAGAATCCCACAAATATGTTGTGCTAACATAAACATAAAGCCCGTACGTGTTAAATTTTGCATATCCACCACCATTGAGCTTTTTAATTTTATCTCTAATAACCCCTATCAAATGATTTGGACCATTACCTGATTTTCCTAAAAGGCCGCCTACAATTTTATTGTCCTCAATTTTTAGTTCTCCACCTGCTTCTTCAAATTTGGCCAACTTTTTCGTTGCAATATCCGAATACGGAACATTCCACACCTCGTCAAAAATTCTCTCGGCCTTTTTCTCATTTGGGTAGCAGTCTTCAACTACTTCAATTCCATACGAGTGAACTTCATCCTGCAAATCAGGCTTATCTGCGCATTTTAAGGTTTCGATTGGATAGTCAAAAAATTTTCCAAGTGTCAGGCGTGCCATTGCCTCAAGTTCATATTTTGACCTAATCACCACCAATTCCTCCTATGTTTTTCTCAATTAGAATCGCAATGGAATTTCAGAATGGTTAATGGGGAGGTCTGTAATCCCTTGCTCGCATAACACAATCTTCAATCCCTGCTTGACCTTTTCAAAATTAGAGGTCGGTGAAACCGTTATGCTCTGGAGATATTTTATATCAAAGTCAAAATCCACATAAGGAACTAGAACGCCATTACTAATGCGGATTTTAGATTTATACGGTTCTTGACCTTTCGGAGGAATCAGTGCTGGAAATTCCTTTGTTTTCCCCTCTTGATACACATCAAATACCATTCTGCATTCGCGTTCATCTCGAAAGCCCGGATGCTTAAAAAGCGCACCTATTTTCAAAATGCTGCGAATCAAACAAGATTCCCATAAGGCATATTTAAGGCTACTAGATGTATTATCAGAATACACTTGTAAAAAAGCCTCAAATATCCCTTTTAGGATTTCAACCTGCTTTTCTACGTCATAAATAACATATCCAAACAAAGCAGTCAATCCAGAACCATTTAATTCATTTTTCAAATTCTCCATATATTCTTTAGAGAACTGAATGGAACATCCTCCACCCGCGGCATAGTAATTCCACATAATCAAGCTATCTCGTTCATAAGAGAACGACACTTGATAAATTTGAAAGTTTCTAGTATTTTTTTCATAAACCGGTTTTTCTGCGGCTTCTTTCAATTCTTTTTGCGCAGATTCCAGTGCTTTCTTAAAGGTTTCTTTGCCTTCTTCCATCGGCCAAAGATCGTCAATCTTTTCCTCACAGAGCGATAAGACATAATGTCCCTCGCTTTTATCATTAAGATATGCACGATTTGTAAAGCGAAGTTGCTTTTTTTCAAGAATCGTCTGGAGGACATCTAATGAGGTATAGTGATATAATTTTTCGGGTTTCTTAAGTTTCCCCTGATAATCATATGTATTATATATCTCGTTCGGAGACATCATATAATCAACCTTTCTCCTCACACTAACAGGTTCATCTCTTTCCGCCACGCCAAGGCTCCCCTGAAAGGGGAGCTGTCACCGCAGGTGACTGAGGGGTAGTGGTTACACCAGCGGGTGCTTCTTAAAGTCCCAAGAGGTTTCAAAGGAATCCCAATCATTTTTAGAAATCTGTACATTTTCCCGCGCATTGCCAATAACGCTTTCCGCATTCTTTTCATCATACATATAGGGAGTCTTCAATACAGCTCCTTCTGAATAATCTAATGTCGGTGCAACAATATCAATGAACGCTTGATACACCTTTGTATTTACATATCCAAGAACATAGTCCATATCATCAGTAGGAATCAAAACAGGCCCTTTGGATTCATACATCATTTGGCTTCCATACTCTCGGAAATGGATTTTCGAGGATGAAATCGAAGACCACGATATTGCAGGATGGAAGTTGATTTGAAGATTTTGGGGGCGTGAACGAAGTTTACCTTTTTCTTTTTCGTCTACAAAGTGCTTAATTCTAAATCCGTCTTCTTCCCAATCAACGACATACTCAAGATTTCCATACCAACGTCTAAAATCTCCGCCCTTTGTGCATGGATACCATTTTTTTTCTTCTACACGGTAGAGACATTCTTTAATCAGACTTGGTTCAAACCAAAATCTCAAAAATCTATCATTGTCTCCAGTTTTGAATCCTTGCTTTGTTATTGCATACTTCCGAAGCACACCGCTATCAAAAGCACGATATACTTCCTCACTTATCCAGTACCCAACCGGACTTCCCGGAATCTTTGCAAAGTTATCGGTACTCTGCTCATAATAGAAGCCGCAATTATGATTTGCAATAGCTTCCAGTGTTTTTTGTCTCTGGACTTCCATACCGCCACGGAAATCCACCAAACGGAGATAGTTTCCTTTCTTGTTCACATGGCACTTTGCAAATGTAAATGTGCATACAGGCACAGTTGCTTCCTCAAATGCAGAATACTCAAACTGAATCAGGGTCTCAAGCGTTGCCTGACTGTACAAATACTGACGGAGCTTTTCGTAGCTCTGAATAAACATCCACACATACGGCGTAAAGAATCCGCAACGTCCTTCCAGCTTTGTCATCTGGGAAGCCCGTACAACAAATGCCGAGAAGAAATCACTCTTATAATCAGCATAGTTCTGCTTGATAAATTCATTCAAACAGGGGTTCATGTTCGATGCGCCCATATACGGCGGATTCGTCACCACAGCATCATACTTCTGAGACAGCATAATAGCCTGTTCAATGAGCTGTGCAACGGCATCCTTTGCGGCATCATACCACATGACCATGTTGATGTCGCCCGCCGTGGCGGCTGCGCTGGTCTCCCACGCTTCCTTCAAGCCCTCATAATCCAGCGGCTTGATTTGGAGAATGGAGCCGTACTCCTTGGCATCCACAAAGGTATCCAGCAGATAGTTGAGAGTATCCCGGTGCTGCTGCGAGTTGAGGAAATTGCCCATCTCATGCTTGTAGGCACCGCCCAGCCAGTTGGACTCCTGAATGTCGTACACTCTGGGCTGGGGGATGTTTTTGCGGCCAAAGAAGCCGCTGTCATACTCACGGGCCTTCATCATCACGGAGAAATAGGCAAACTGCGCCGCGCGCTTGTCGATGTCCAGACCAAAGAGGTTGTTTTCCAGAATGGAGCGCACGGCCTCCCGCTTGGAGTAACCGTTGTCCAAATAGATCTGCATCAGCACGTCAAACAGGTAGCAGAGGATATGGCCGCTGCCCATGCAGGGGTCGATGACCTTCAGCTGCTCCGGCTCCATCTTTGCATACTGGGCACGGATGTCCTTCAGCTGCTGTTCCACCTGCGGCTCCTGCGGGGCCTCGTCCAGATAATACTTCCAGTCGGATTTATCAAAGGTGGGGTGGCCCTCGTACCACAGACGGCCAAGGCTGTTCTCCACCATATAGCGCACGATCCAGTCCGGGGTGAACAGCTGGGTCGCCGCCGGGATGTTCTGCTTGCTGATCTTGATGTTCTTTTTCAGGTCGGCAAACACCTTGTCCTTGGGTTCGGTGTTGTAATACTGGTACATCCAGCCCATGATCTGCACCTGACCCAGCGGCTTGCCGTCCTCGTCGGTGGCGTGGATGTCAAACCAGCGCTCGTCCACTTCGTTGACCAGACGGTAGACCACGCCGTTGGGGTCGTTGAAGCTAAGCACGATCAGCAGCTCGGAGAAGCTGTTGCTACCGTCCAGATCTTCAAACAGCCGGGGCAGGATGCGGCTCAGGTCGTTGCACTGCTTAAAAAACAGGAAACGGAACAGGTCATCTTCCTTGTTGGCATCCTGCAACTCGAAGATGCGCTTTTTTTCGTCCTCGGTAAACTCCAGATCGCCGGAGAAAGGTGCCTTGACCAGATCAGGCAGTTTCTGCCCGGTGATCTCGCTGGAAAGCACCCGCACCGGGAGATAGCGGTTGACCTCCATAAAGCGGATGGCGATCAGCCGGTTGAACCAGGTATAGGCGACCTCCTCAATGAACTGCTCCAGCTCCTTTTTCGGCTCATCGGCGGTGTAGAAGCCGCGCACATGGGCCACGAGGTTCTTGTACTGGTTCACAGCCCGCTCGCCCCGGATGGTCTGGATATTGCCGCTGCCCAGATCAAACACCAGTTCCTTGTCGGTGCTGGTCTGCGGCTCCACGATGCCTTTTTCGGTGATGCCGTACCGCTCCAGCTGGAACGTCACATCTGCGATCAGCTTGCGGCGTGCTTCCACCGCAAACTTCTTGATGGGTGCCTTTTCCATAGTGTTCCTCTTTTCGTTTACCAAATATCCACGTTCAGGGTATCGCCATTGTCCAGTTTCTGCTTCAGGGCATGGCGCAGTTTTTCAATATAGGCATCCAGCTCTGCGGCGTTGTTGATCTGCCACGATTCATCCGTCACCTCCTGAATGCTGACGGTGATGCGGCGGCGCACCGGGGCAGCAGGCGCAGCCTTTGCAGGGGCACTGCCCGGCACCTTTGCCGCCGGGGTCTGCACCACAGGCTGGTGTGCAGCCTCGTACTGGTCGATGGTGTTGATCCAACGGATCTTCGTCGGGTTTGCGTTGGCGCGAATCAGCACCAGATCATTCAGGTCTTTCACGTTTTGGATTTTGCGCACGGTCTCATCACGCTCCGCTACCACAGAGGACCAGAAGTGGTCTTTGCAGCGGACGGTGTTCAGCTCCTGGAACACACGGTTGTAGCAATCCTCCACATAGGCTTTGACTGGAGCCGACTCCTTCTCCAGAAGAGCGGTGTACTTGTCCAGAAAATCAGCACGCAGAGCGGACAGACTGCAAATCTTATCATAAGGTTCAGCCATCCGCAGAATTTTGCTCATGGCTTCTGCGGCGTTCTTCACGTCCTCGTCATGAATCTGGCTCTGATTGCGCATGTAGAGTTCCACAGCATCGTGCGCCTCACGGAATACCTTGATCTGCCCGGCGTTGAAGAAGTCCCGCAGAGATTCATAGGTCTCTTTGAAGTCCTGATACTCCTCCTGTGCATTTTCCAGTGCCGTGTAGAAGGATTCCGTCGTGGTGGGGTCGATCAGCGAGGTCATCAGGGAAATGCCCGCATCCACGGTGTTCTTGCCGGGGAGATACGGTTCCTCCCGGTAAGTAGCCTGCTGCCTGCGCAGCTCATCCCGCAGAGCGGTACACTCCTTTTGCAGATCGCTCATCAGCTGCTCGTCATCATCCGAGGAAACGCCCTTTTCAAACAGATCGCGCATCATATCACGGACAAGACGCTTCTGCTTATCGGTGGCGTGCTTGCGGATGTCGCACAGCAGACGTTCCTGAGATTCCACTCTGGTAAACAGACGCTGGAACTCCTGCGCATTCCGGCTGGAAAGGCTGAGCTGCTCATGGTTCATAGTCAGCGTCAGGATGCCGTCTGCAAACAGGCGTGCCACCAGCCACTCCACATCCACCGGTAGGAAACCATACGGTTCCTTTGTAAAGATGCCCAGCAGCGTTTTCAGCGAGGTCGTGACCGTTCTCGACAGAGAGTTACGCTCAATGCGGGTACGGACATCATCCAGCGCACGGCTGTTGCCAGTGCCGTCACCGCCAAGCCGCATTTGCCCGGCATCCGCAAACAGCTTGCCGATGTCCTGCTCCGAAACCGACTTGTCAATGTCCGTCAGGTGGTTGAACAGACGTTCCACCTGTTGCTTCAGGGCATCGTTCAGGCGGGTCTCAAAGTCGCGGGAGCCGCCAGACAGCTTGGAACCGTACACATAAATATCCGCTTCCGACAGTGCCTGCTTCAGGAACACCTTGACATTCTGGCGGCGTTCTTCCACTTCTTCCTGCTTTGCCTCGCAGATAGCACGATACTTTGTGATGCGGCCTGCGGTGCCGCTGCGCAGATAGTTCTGAATTTGCAGCATCATGCGTAGCTCGTTGTTCAGGCGGGTATCGTCATGCAGCTGCACAAAAATGGTGTGGTCGCCGCTTTCGCCGGAGGAAAGCATCTTCAGGCGGGATTCATCCGCATCATCGCCACGGGAGGTGATGATTTTGACCGTAATGCTGTTGTCCGGGCGGGAAAGGGCGTCATAGCCATCGATTTTCCGATTGAAACCGAAGGAATAGCGGCCATTCAGATACGGATAGCGGTACTTGTCCGCACGGTAGTTTTCATCAAAGATCAGCGTTGCAAGCTCGC
>OGDQ01001353.1_pt1 | contig 14667 bp, 20 predicted proteins | sample 1570451 | NCBI WGS metagenome assembly OGDQ01 (sample SAMEA2582171, study PRJEB24529) | metagenome | biome: Human gut stool | place: China | collected 2011 | reverse complement strand
CAGCGTCCCAATCATTATGAACCGGGACGCTGTCGTTTATGCTCATGTCGGTTTAGTAAAGCGGACAGAAGCCTCCAAATGGGCTGAAAAAAAGGTTCTGACATTGAAGCACAGCTCCATGTCAGAACCCTTTTATTTCACAAATTATTTTTTGGGGTTGCGTCGCCCGGTGTTTTCCGAGCCACGCACTTCCTCATGGTAAAAGTAATCCACAATTACGGGGTGCCCAGGCTCTGCCCGACCGTAGGGCAGCTCGTTGTCCACGAAGGGACAGCTGTTTTCTTTCGCCAGCCGTTCCGCTTGATCCTCCAAACCACGGAAGTAGCTTCTGTCTCTCTTGTTGTAGATAGCGTCGTACAGCGGAACCAAGTCAGGATATTTTTTACAAATATAGTCCAGGATGTCTTTTTTGAATCCGCCTCGCAGGTTTAGATTTTCTAGCCATATCAGGTCGCATTGGTTTCTGACCTGATGGAAGATAGCCTCAAAATCCGTGATACCGGGAAAAACCGGTGCGATAAAGCACACGGTGCGGATACCTGCGTCATAAACCTGCTTCATGGCATCCAGCCGCCGCTTGATGCTGACGGCATTGTCCATATCGTTTTTGAAATCCTCGTCCAGCGTATTGATCGACCAGGAAACCGTGACCTTTCCCAGTTCTTTCAGAAGGTCGATGTCACGGATTACCAAGTCTGACTTGGTACAGATGAGAATTTCTGCCTCGCTGCCCCGGAGCTGCTCAAGAAGCTTTCGGGTGTTCTGAAACTGAGCCTCCTGGGGCAGATAGCCATCGGTCACAGAACCGATGACTACGCGCTGCCCTTTGTACTTTTGTGGATTTTTGATTGCCGGCCAATGTTTCACATCCAGGAATGTACCCCACGGTTCGGTGTGCCCGGTAAATCGCTTCATAAACGAGGCGTAGCAGTATTTGCAGCCATGGGTACAGCCCACATAAGGATTGACGGAATAGCCGCCCACCGGCAGGTTGGATTTTGTCATAATATTTTTGGTTTCTACATCCTGAATCAGAATGCTGCTATCTTTCACTTCCGCCATGTCTTCTGTTCCTCCAATACCCGGTAAAAAGCCGGGGGAAATTCTTGTACCATCTGTGCCTCTCCCATGATAGGAAGCAGATCTTCCTTCATGAATACAGGGATGCCAAGCGCATGGGCCTGATGTGTCAGGTTCCACACCCATTCCGGTTTCGATACGGCTTTGCCCTTCCTATGTCCGGTCTCAGTCCCAATGACGATCCACTCAATTCCGGTAAGGTCTACCATGCCAACATCATCAAACATAGGTTCAAAGGTCACATGATAGTGTCCGCAATGGATATGTTCCCGTAAAGTCCGGATACGGTTTTTCTCTTTACTGGAGGTAACAGTTACACCAAACCAAGCATTCTCTAGGGTAGTGGAAAACACAATATCCTCCGGTCGCTTGGTCAAAAACAGATATTGGTGCTGCGGATTTTCAGTCATCTTGGCAAATATCTGTTCCCGCCACTCTGGCTTCCAGTGGGAAAAATCGCTCATGCCGGTGAGCAGAAAATTCTGTGGGCGCTTTTTCTCCATCAGCCGCAGCTTATTGGGAAAAAACTCCGGCTTTTCAAAGTTATCGATCATGTGAAACCGGCGGACATTGTTTCTGGCGTAGCAGTAGCTGCAACCAATAGTACAGCCGATCACCAGATTCATGTTCTGAATACAGTCTTTAATACAAACAGCCACCGCTAACGCCTCCTTTCGGTTTTAAGATTTAGCCTTCTACCGCAGGCGCAACTTTCCCGAAGCCGTTCCAGGCATACAGCCCCTTCTTGTCCTCATCGCCCAGGAACTTGTCCACCTGACAGATGTGCAGGATATGGTCTCCAACTTCCACCGACTGCTGCAGGGTGGCCACCATCGCCAGACGAGTATCCACCGGAATCTGGATGTCACTGCCCTCCACAGCCATCATCTCGATGTTGTTGGCGGCCACCTTGTCGGTCTTGGCACCGGTAGACGCTCCGCAGGCCATCACCGTCTGGGCAAGACTCTCGCCAGGAACGGTGACAATCACCTTTCCAGTCTCTCGTACCTGCTTACCGGTGTGGGACTGTTTTCCAGTGGCGAAGCCCACCATGGGTGGGTTGAAGGAGAGGTAAGACACAAAGCAAATGGGAGCCAGGTTCGTAGAACCGTCCTCCTTTTTAGAGCAGATCAGTGTCAGCGGATTGGGGGAGGTCAGAACAGTAGCCTCCATAATGTTCAGTTCTTTCATGTCATTCAGACCTTTCTAAGAAATTTCAGTCGTTGACTGCTCGGCCAACTAGTGATATATTTATTATACCTAATAGCAATTTTTGTTCAAGTACGCAAATTATTTGTACCTGGTATCAAAAAATATACTGCAAAAGACGAGGAAAAATCCAATCATGACTTATGAAGAATTCAAAGAAAAGGTGAGCAGTGTCATTCTAACCGATGATGGAAACTGCCCGGTCACGCCGGTGGTTCAAATGCTGCAGGGCAAATGGAAACTCCAAATTCTCTATGAACTATGCATCAAGTGTCCCATGCGGTTTGGGGAACTGAAAAAAGTTCTCAAGCCCATCACCAACACAGCTCTGACCAACGCCCTGAAGGAGCTGGAATCGGATGAATTGATCCAGCGCATCCAATATAATGAAATGCCCCTACGGGTGGAATACTCCCTCACCGAGAAAGGACGGGATCTGTTGCCGGTCTTTTACGCCATTTCCCAATGGGGAATGAAATATATACCATGATTCTAACAATATTAATCTGAAAGATAATAGCCGGGAGGCATTGACAATTTGAGTCAACTTCCCGGTGTTTTATTTTCTGCATTTTCTACTGCTGCAAAGGATTCAGGAAGCAACCTGATTCATGAGAGTTGATAACTCCCACCGCCTGCAAATAGGCATAGATGATTACGGTCCCCACAAACTTCATGCCTCGCACGCCTCCCGGAGAGCAGGCAGCAGCTCATCCAATCGCCCGTCCAGACCGAAGGACTTTTCTTTGATATTGTCCGTAATATAGATCTCACCAAGATTGAGGGTCACATAAGTGGCGTTTGGCTCGCTGGCCACCAGGCGCATCATCGGGGCCTTGATCAGCTGATTGCGCCAGCCAATGCCCAGCTCCAAAACCACCAGTTTCTTCCCGTGGTAGGTTTTCAGAAAGTTTTGGAACCGTGCCTGGGCAGCGGTATCCGGAATCATTCTCTGACCCGCACCCATGTGGATGTCCATGGGACCGCCGCACTTGGGACAGCGCGGCACCAATTCTGTAGGCACATGGCCGCCCTGTTCGGCAGCCGATAATTTTTCGGCCACCTCCAGACTAGGATAGAGGGTGTCGTGGCAGGGGCGGGCACACTGCATCGTAAACCAGTTGCCCTCAATCTCATAGATTTTCGTCGGATCGAAGCCACACAGTTCAAAGTGACCTTCTCCGTTTGATGTGACGACAAAGTAATCTTTTTCTCCCACAACGGCCTTCAAATCGTTCATCACCGGCGTAGGCTGGTACTGCCCGCAGTAATGATGGATGAGCCGGGCCCAGAAGGCCCATTTTTCCTCCTCGCTGGGCCATCCAGCCATCATGCCCTGCAAAATACACCCAAGGCCGTATTTCCGTTTAAAATCCCCAAACAGTCTTTCAAAGGCCGCATTGTCCGCAAACAAATGCAGTCCTTCGGTGATGGACAGTCCGTTACTGGCCCCGATCAAGATAGCGTCCGCTTCTCTGAATTTTTCCGCAATAGGGTTCCAATCAATCATATTCGTTCGCCCCTTTCTATTTTATGGTTGCTGCGATGGATCGCTCCTGCCGGAGGGCAGCTAGAGTTTCCGCCAAATCTCCTTGCAGATACAGGCTGCGTCCCCGCAGATGCTCTGGCCTATGAGATGACTCTTGATTAAGACATGCATAAAAGACGTTTTCGTTTTTGGCAGTAAGTTCCCAGAAGGGCAGTTTGATGATACTGGGCGTCATCTCACCCACGCCAAGTTCCAACAGCAGGACTTTTTTGTCGGACTGATCCATTATCCAGCGTCGCAGGAATCTATGGTAGCGGTGCAGACTATCCTGCCAGAAGGTTCCCTCCAGGAAGGTATCGTCTCGTACCCAGGGCACCAGCATCCGCCCGCAATCCGGGCAGCGGGGAACGTCCTCCTCCGGCAGGCGAACACCTACCAAGTAACCAGTCAGTTCCTTCACTAGTTCGCGGTTTTCCCAAATATCATCCCGGCAGGGCTGGCTGCATTGGCAGTAGCTAAAGTCTCCCTGAAAGGCGCAAATTTGTTTCTGGGGAAATACTCGAAAAAACTGCTGATCCACATTGGTGGTCAGAACAAAAGCAGGTTTGTCCGCAACAAGCGCCTGCAGGTCCAGATAGGGCTGCCCCGTGGGGGCCTCCCACATGAAGCGGATATATTGACTGTAATATCCCCACTGTTCCCCATAGCTGGAAAAGCAATGGTAGAATCCAGCCAGTGGGGAGGTAAATCCATACTGTTCCCGAAAGGGAGCCAATGCCTCCGAAAGTGCCGGGGACCAATGGTAGTGGTCGTATCCAGCCGCGCTTGACAGGCCGGAGCCTCCTCCGATCACAACGGCATCTGCTTGATCAATACGCTCGGCAAGTTCCTGAAGCACCGCTTGGTTTCCAACCTTCATTGATCGTTATCTCCACTGCCCATGGTGTCCCGTGCATCCCGTAGCACTTGAGCAATGTCGGCCACAATGGTCATGCCCTTGTCCTCCAACTGCTTGGGCAGGAAGTCATACTTGTCGTTGACGCCGATATACCGGGCATGGGGGAAACTGAGGGTCAGGTTCCAGAAAGGCTCCTGGATAAACATGGGAGTCATTCGGCCAACGCCCAGTTCCAGAAACAGAATCTTACTGTCTTTGTGTTCCAGTACATAGCGAGAAATTTTTTCGTACTGTTCTTCATATTTCTTTCCTTGCAGGAAATTCCCATATCCCCGCACCCACGGGAAAGCCTCGCCGCCGCAGTGCGGACACCGGGGAATGAGATCGGTGGGAATCTTCGTGCCATCCCCCATAGCGGCCACCATATCAGTCACTGGCTTTACCGCATCCCAGGTGTCATCGGTGCAGCAGGCAGCACACTGGAAGAACCGGTGATCTCCCTGGATCTCCGCCACCTTCTCCTCCGGGTAGAGTTTGACAAACTGGGTATCCTGGTTGGTGGTGAGGATGAAGAAGTCCTTGCCTTTCAGCAAAGCGTCTAAATCCAGATAGGGATGACGCACAGGTGCGGTCTGGGTGGTGTGAAGGAAGGTGGCAAGATACCCCCAATACTTTTCCCGGGTCTCCCAGGGGTGCATCATCCCTGCAAAAGCACCTTTGAAGTGGTACTTCTCCGCAAAAGGCCGGAAGTATTTCCGGTAGGAGTCGTTGTCCTCGTAGTAAAAGTCTCCGCCACCGGCAGCGGACAGGCCGGAGGCTCCGCCCACTACCACACAGTCAGCTTCCTTTACCTCCTGTACCAACCGATTGATCTGTTCGCTATACGGCAGCGGCTTTTTGTCAGTCAGCTGATAAGGCGTACTGCCGGAAGCATAGATAGGATGGTACTTGGAATAATTCATCTGGGTCTGCATGACCAAATCATCATAGAAGTTCATTGTCGCCATTCCTTTCGGGTGGGTGTTATTTTTATTCTTACTTCAAATCATTTTAGCATCCTCTTGCGCTGCTGTCAATATGCTGTTATAATAAAAATAACATCAAAAAAAGGAGATCAGTCCATGAAATATCCCACCCGCCTTAGCGATGCTGTTCATATTCTGGCTTTTATCGCTCTGTACCCAGACTGCGACCTGACCAGTAACAAGCTGGCAGAGAGCATTCAGACGAATCCTGCCTATGTGCGCCAGCTCATGTCCGCCCTGCGGAAAGGAGGGCTGCTGGTCAGCGTGAAGGGACATCCCCGCCCCGCTCTGGCTCGTGAGCCGGAGAAAATCACTCTGCTGGATGCCTATCGGGCAGTAGAGGGCAACAAACCCCTGCTCCATCAGGACATCCACACCAACCCTGATTGTGGCGTGGGTGTAAATATCCAACTGGTGCTGCGGGATTTTTACTTGGATATTCAAAAAACAACAGAACAAAGAATGCAAGAAATTACGCTGAAAGATGTACTGGAACAATATCACATGAAACTCTTCCATTTGGGACAAAAAATCTTCTGAACGGGAAATACGGAACCTCCTTGCGGGACTATACTGAGAACCGGAGAGGTCTATACCCCGTATTTTGCGAATGATTGAAGATGATCGCTACTGCGAGGACATTTCCAACCAGCTGTTGGAAAAGCTGGTTACATAATAATAGACAATGGACCGGCCCAATCTAAATGGCCGGCCCTAAATTAAGGAGGAAATCAATATGAAACTTGGCATTATTCGTTGTATGCAGACAGAGGATTACTGCCCCGGAAGCCGGGATTTTCGGACAATCCGAGAGAGAAAAGGCGCTTTTATGGGAGAGGACGATATTCAGTTAGTGGGCTTTATCAACTGCGGTGGCTGCCCTGGAAAAAAAGCGGTGCTGCGGGCCCGTTCTCTGGTAGAACAGGGCGCTGACACCATTGCTTTTGCTTCCTGCATCAGCAAAGGGACTCCCATTGGTTACCCCTGTCCTTTTGCTAAGCGTATGCGGGAGCTGGTACAGAAAGAGGTAGGCGATGGTGTCCGTATCTTGGATTACACCCATGACGCTGGTCCTGAACCAGAAACATCTCAGAAGTAAAGTTTCTTTTCTCTCTGGCCTATGGTAAGATAGACTTCAAGGAGGAGTGCTAAATGATACAGAACCGCTTACCTCACGACCACGGACAAACTATCGAGCATGAACTGGAATATATGCCCAGCGTAGAAAACTTTCAAACCGTAGCTGATATTTTCAAGCAGCTGGGGGATGGCAGCCGTATTCGCATTTTTTGGCTGCTTTGCCACTGTGAGGAATGTGTTATCAATCTTTCGGCCATGGTAGATATGAGCAGTCCTGCAGTTTCTCACCATCTCAAGCAGTTGAAATCAGCAGGTCTGATCGTTAGCCGCCGGGACGGAAAAGAAGTCTATTATAGAGCTGCCGATACCGAGCAGGCTCGAAATTTCCACCACATGATTGAGTGGCTTGTAAAGATTGCCTGTCCGGCGCAAGTAGAAACACAGAAAGGAACGCAATGAAAAAAGAAGAGTCCAAAGTTATCGCTCAAAAACTCCAAAAGATTCCAAACGGCACCCTCGCCTTGAAGCATTGCTGGGCTGGTGGAACGGGCAGCACACTCTTTGGAGAACAGTTTCGAGCGGTTACCGCTGGAAAAGGGTGTATGGAGGCATATGAAACTTTTTCTGGAATAGAGGTATCCTTCAATGTTTTTCTTGCTTCAGAGGTCAAGTTTCGGCACGATGCTTCGGATTCTGTTTTAGAAATTTACTATTGTCACAGTGGTCGCGTGGGTTGGAATATGCAAGGCGGTACTGCCGTCTATTTAGGTGCAGGTGATGTGACTGCGCACAGTATGGCCTGTTGCGCGGATTCCGCCATGATGTTTCCCCTAGGATATTCCGAGGGGATCTCCATTTCCGTGGATCTGGAACAGCTCTCTTCCATTTGCCCGGAAGTTTTAAAGAATGCCGGTGTGGAGGCAGACCAGTTACGGGATCGATTTTGCTCCGGAAAGCCATCCGCAATCCCGTCCTGTTCCGATTTAGAGCATATTTTTGCCCCACTCTTTTCTGCTCCTGTGTCCGTTCGAATCTCTCTCTTGAAATTGAAGGTGCTGGAAATTTTGATTTATTTGAGCAACATGAAATCAGAGCATAAAGAACTGACCCAATACTTCTCCCAGCAAACCGAATTGATAAAAGAAATTCATCAACAGTTGACAGAGCACTTGGATCAACGATTTACGATTGAAGAACTTTCTAAACAGTATTTGATAAATACCTCTACTCTAAAGGAGATATTCAAGGCAGTCTACGGCCAGCCTATCGCCACCTATATGAAGGAATTTCGGATGCGTCAGGCTATGAAATTATTACGGGAAACAAATGCCACTATTGCGGATATTTCTTCCCAGGCAGGCTACCAAACCCAGGGAAAGTTTTCAAGCGCTTTTCAGTCTATAGTCAAAATGTCACCCAGAGAATACAGGAAAATCCAGAGTATAGCTCCATCTGATTCCTTTAGCAAAACACCGTAATGAGAAATTCTGGTAGACTACTGCCAGCAAAGCCTAACACAAACATAAAAAGCAGAACATTGCAACATTAGCAATGCTCTGCCTTTTTATGTTCCCTTTTTCTTGATGTTAGCTGCCCTAATGGTCTCAATTCCTGCTGTTTCCATCCGAAGGATAAACAGCCGTGAAACAAACCATTTATCATTTTTGATCCAGTTGAGAGAATCGCTTATGATCACTCTATCATAGGCACAGCCAAAGATAAGTCCTATGACGCAACCTATGATAATTTAGAGGATGACACCCATCAAGATATCCACCAAGTTAGCCACCAAGATTTTGAGCCTTTTATTTGACTCAGTTTTTCATAGATTCTTTGACACTACCATCACACACGCTCAAATGATAGATATCTCGTCCCCTGAAAAGTAAGTTTCCCAATGTCTCCTTCTGCCAGCATTCCATATTCCCTACCGGAAACCTGCAGTTCCATCCGATCACCGCTCTCCACCTGAAATGTTACATAGTAACTGGTACTCGAGGTCGTATGATACCCATGTGCACCAGATGGATCACCTCCATTTGGGTGGCTGTGATGCGATACGTTTTCTCGCTTTGCAACTACAGTTGCGCTCACCGACAAACGCGGTGACTGATTGTTTTTATGCCATGTTCCGATTCCTGTCACAAACTGGAAGATGATCATGCCGAAAACCATTACGAAGATAATTGGAAACATAAACTCAAACAGCATAAACATATGACTCACCCCTTCTTCATCTTGCGCTTTATGATTACTCTAAGCGCGAAACATACGATGATCACCGCAAAAGAAGCGGCGCAATACAGTAACGCTTCCGTATACCACGGTGCAGAATTCGGTTCGTATAGTTTCGGAAAGCGCTTATACTCATAGAAATCCATACCCGTTTTAATCACAATCACGTAGAAACTCGCATAGATAATATATTTTAATAAATCGTAGAATTTATTCATGCCATCGCCTCCGCGATATACTGTTTTGTCCTTTTGGCATCGATTAATCGGAATTTGTAGAAATCCTGATCGGACATATTGTCGTTCTTGATCTTTCCGGCGGTTTCCATGACAGCTTCCGCCAGCGGGCGAATATCCATAACGGAGGTGTCCTACTGGTGCTGGGTGCTGATAAGAAATGTGGTGATGCGACCCGTATCATAATCATAGGAAACTTGCGCTTTCGCATCCGACAAGACCAGTGCAAACTTTTCATCAGAATTAACTTCTTTGTTTTCCTAATCGTGTTTAATGCATTTAGTGATGGTATCGATTAATTCCTCCATGTTAATCGGCTTGGAAATATGGTCATTCATGCCTGAATTCAAGGATTCCTGAATATCATCTATAAAAGCATTTGCAGACAAAGCTATAATTGGAATCGTAACTGCATCGGACCGCTCTATACCCAAGGCTCGAATGGCTTTTGCTGCTTGGTGTCCATCCATGTTTGGCATCATAATATCCATCAAAATAAGATCGTATGTGCCTCGTGGATGATTTTTAAACAAATTCACAATTTCTACCGGTCATTGGCCGCAATACGGTCTTCCATCTCGATAAAGTTATAAAATAAATCTGTTAACTGGTCATTGATAATCTTTGTACACAACTACTTCTCCTGTCTGTCTTAACGGACCTTCTCAGCATCCCACTCCATTACGGATCCGGTCGCTGCATCAATCGTGAATTCGTATTCCGTTCCACCGTAGATGATCTTTCCTTCGTATTCCGGACGTCCGTCATCATAATCAAGCTTCCATTCGTAGAGATCCTTGTCCGTTGCTCCGCTTACACGGTCAAGGGCTGTTTTCTTTGCATCTGCCTCACTGACCGTAACGTTCTTGCTGTCTGCTCCCATCGTTTTTTCTTCATATGCGGAGCTGATGATCTCTCCGGTGTCTGTCGCAATCTCATAGTCATACTTTGCACCGCCTGCATACCATTCAATGTCATATACCTGACGTCCGTCTTCATAGTCAAGCTTTGACTTGGTGATCGTTGCATCCGCTGCCTTCACTCCGGCATGCTCCAGTGCGATCTTCTGTGCTGCTGCTTCATCCACGGTTCCGGTACCTGTTGCATTCTGTGCCGGAGCAGGGGCAGCGGGGTCTGCCGTCTCCGTCTGTGTCCCGGAAGCCTGCGCATTCTGTTCTTGGCTGCTCATTTCCATGACAGCTCCTGTCTCTGCATTGATCGTGTAGGCGTAGGCATACTCTCCGGAAGTAAATTCCACCTTATAGCAGGCCACTCCCGCCACCTCACTTAAGGTCGTGGCTGAAATGTCTGCATCTGCCGCTACAATATCCGCTGCTTTTAACGCCGCTTCCTGTGCCTCCTCCATAGGGATCATCTGTGTCTGCTCCTTCGTCTGCTCCTTCGTCTGCTCCTGGCTGCTTTGCTGCGGAATACTGGCTGCCGCATTATCTCTGCATCCGGTCAGGGTCATTGCAAGTGCAAATGCCGCTCCGGTAAAAATCCATTTCTTTCTCATATTCTTTCTTATCCTTCCTATCAGATTGGAATGTGTAAAGTGTAGTCGATATACTGCCAGATTACAAGTGAAATTTTTGTGTACAGGGTATGTTTGTAAAAATCTAACAAATATAGTAACACTTGCAATACCGTAAATTGCGCCGCCCATGCCTCTTTTTACAGATTCCCTGATTGTCTCCATTTTGTATAACAAAAGGCAGCCCACTATGGACTACCCTGATAAAAATAAAAAGCAGCAAATCATTTGCTATGTGTAGTGATATTCCTTCAATGTCACCTGTAATTGACAAACTGGAAGTTATCGAAGAGCATCCCCTAATTGCAACAAGCCACTACGGATACTTTCTCCAGCTCCACCAATAGCCTGAGCTATAATGATTGCGGCAACTATAATTGCCATTGCGACAATAATCTTTCCAATCAAATATTGATATTCCTTCATTTTGATTACCTCCATCTACAAGTATCGATTTTCTCAATTCTCCAAACTGGAATTGTTAGTTGTTTGGAATCGCTTCTCCATTTTCATCTAAAAGATAGATTGCATAAACCGTTCCTATCTGCAATGGATCACTTTCCATTACATCACCATTAAATACAACACGGATATTATCATCTACATTCAATTCTGGTACTCCTTCTGCTGATACCACATCTTTTGTAACAGAAAATTCCTCATCAACAGAAATCCCACTATTAAATGCTTCTATACACCTAACATCAACATATTCTTTATTTATTTCCAAAACTTTTGCATTAAAATATGCTTGTCCCTTTTGCATGTTATAAAAATTTCAAAGTAACTTCTACTTACTTTGTTACTAATAAGATAACACTCATTTTTATATTTTGACGACGGATGTAAGAAATACGAGTCTACAAGATATTTTCACTGAATCATCATCTTGCCACTTCCATTGTCATGCGAAAGGCTTTTCCAGAACGAGCCTTATTACATCATCTTCTATCTGAAAGAAAAACGGCATCCCCGGAGTCGCATTCTCATATGTTTCAATATACTTTTTGAACTCCTGCACATCTGTTGTGGTATATTCCTCCGGATACTCAGAATCGGAAAAGTCCCCGTTCCAATCAATAAAAGTATATACTGTCTGTGCATCCAGTTTCCATACAATAGTTTCCGTATCGGGATTGTATATATAATAGCCATCCGGCATATCATCTTCCGTAAGGTTCAACTCTCTTATCTTTTCCTCATTGTCATCTGTAATAAACTCTATCACATCAACCATTAAATTGTTTTCTGTCATCTCTTTCAGAAAAGCAGCAACATAGACCTTGCCATCCTCATCAGTAAATGTTGGATTGGAAACTTCGCCACTTTGCGGAACCTTTTTCCCTGTTGCAATTACTGAAATTGCAATGATGATTACAAGCAAGATAATTCCTGCCAATATGTAGATGCCTATTTTCTTATTTACATTTTTACTCATAATGTGATTTCTCCCTATTTTTTCATCAATTTCTTCTTTAATCCTATCTGGTGCATTTATATTTTCTGCCTCCTCTTTCACCGCTTTCCTTATCAACGCATCTACTTTTTCATCTTCATAATCACTAATCAACTTTTTCATGGTATCTCCTTTTCATTTTCATTTTTGCATCCAGATAACGCTACTATACAGCCAAATACTGCTAAAATAGATAGCCACCTTTTCATACTCAACACCTCCTCAAATTTCGATTTTCTTAATTCTACAAACTTGAAGTTGTTAGTCGCTATCTTGTTTGCGGTTAAATTCAAAAACGACAGGTTCAAATTCAACTAAATGCTTATCTTGGGTGTTAGTTCCTTTAGGGTTCTCTATGCCGGTAACTTCATAGTATTCATCACTGTATTGTATTTTACTACCATCAAAATCTTTTTGAATGGATTTGACATATTCAAACGGATTTTCTATTGGTAACAAACTTAATGCCCGCTGTAGCTGTTGTGCCGCTGTCCTCTGCTCATCGGTCAGTATTTTTTCTTCGTTTGCCATGTGTTCTTCAAATTTATTTTTATCCATCCAAACGATTTGCTCCAATGGGTTAGCAGTACCACAAGCCAAGATTAAACGGATAAAATCTTCAAAATTTGCCGCTAATGGATATACATTTTGGTCTACACAACTTTCTGGATTGCAGGCAAATACCATTTCTCCATATTCCGGCAAAAAGCAATACAGAATACATCCTTCAAATCCGATTGGCTTTGCGTTGACGGGATAGCAAAAATACGGCTCTGCAATATCTCCATATTCTAAACATAAAAGTCCCTTATCTATGGGAAGTGCCATATACTTTTCGTAAATCGTTTCCATTGATGTGCCTCCACAAAATTCCGATTTGTCACTTTGTCTATGCTACAAATTATATCACATCGGTTTTTGAGAATCAATGTACGCAAGGGCAACCCGAAGGGTTCCTAAAGATTACTCTATAAAAACAACAGCCACACACCGTAATGCATGACTGCTATGTAAAAAGTTCGGAAAGAATTTTTGCAACCTGACACAATTTTCTGTTTTATAATCTCCGTCATCGTAAAAATATCTACCTCATCTGTATATGAAATGAGGTAGATAAATAATTTATGACTTAGATTTTTACATATCCTGTAGCCGGACCTGAACCGACCTTCGCAATGTACTCACTCTTAACTAAATCTGCCAGAGTGCGTTCCACCGTGGTTTTGCTTATATCAGGGTGAGCATCCATAATTTCTTTCTTTGTGATTTTACCAACTTTCTGATCAATCATCGCTTTAATTCTTTCGGGCTTAGAAAGAGTGCGATTCTTTAAATGTTCTACACGGCTTTCAAATTCATTATATGCCTTCAGCGTAATACCAAGGTAATATTTGAGGAAAGGCTCATAGCTGTTCTCATTTTCAAGCCATCCTGTCGAACTTGCCTGCAATGCTTCATAGTAAGTTTCCTTTGTTTTTTCAATCAACATTTCCATGCTGACATATTTTCCTACAATATATCCTGCCTTATAGTACAAAAGAAGCGACAGTAAACGGCTCATGCGTCCATTTCCGTCATTGAAAGGGTGGATACAGAGGAAATCCAGAATAAACATAGGTATCAAAAGTAATCTATCAATTTTATCAGTATTCCATGCTTCTAAAAACTGTCTGCACAATTCATCCATAGCTTCCGCAGTCTGAAAGGCAGGAACCGGAATAAACCTTGCTTTCTGGTGAACTTCTGCATCTGTTTCTGCAATTACATTATCAGCATTTTTATATTCTCCACCGGAACCGGCATAGGAATACAAATCACGATGAAGCTGCAAAATAATATTAGGTCTGGGCACAATATACTCATAGCTTTCGTGGATTGTAGAAAGCACCTCTCGGTAACCTGAGATTTCCTGCTCAGATCGGTTTCTTGGTTCTGCCTTTTGGCTGACCAATTCTTCCAATCTCTTATCTGTTGTATAAATACCCTCAATACGGTTAGAAGCACCTGTACTTTGAATCAAAGCGACTTCAAGAAGGGTTTTCAATTCATCAATATTAGCTTCCAAAAATAGCTCTTGCTTACCTTTGTGCTCATGAATTTTTCCAATCATCTGTACAATTTCAGGAGTAAGCAACTTTTCTGGCTCTTTTATATAATCAAAAGCTCTCATGTTATCTACCTCATTTCAGAATTATCTGCCTCATTTTACTCTAAAATGACGGAGATTTCAATGGGATGAGGCAGATAAATTTTCCGGTCACTATGACTGAAATAATAGTATGCATACCTACCACACAGAATATCGCTTTCAAAAAACACAAAATATTTTATTTTTTGAAAGCAGATGCTATGTAAAGGCAATCCGAAGATTGCCCCAGGCATCAAGCCTATCCTGTTTACACAGGTTCATTATCATCTTCATCGA
>OGDQ01001347.1_pt1 | contig 14697 bp, 14 predicted proteins | sample 1570451 | NCBI WGS metagenome assembly OGDQ01 (sample SAMEA2582171, study PRJEB24529) | metagenome | biome: Human gut stool | place: China | collected 2011 | reverse complement strand
TTCGATGCCATTTGGGCATAAAGCAGGGCTGCCGCCCAGCAAAAAATATTTGCTAATGCGACAGCCCCTTTATATCTCTAATTATCTGTTATTTCTTTATTTACTCATTTTCTACTAATGCTTTCACTTCCTCTAACGACATCCCCTGCTCTCTCGCGATCTTTGCAAGGTCTTCATATTCCAGCTTTCCACGAACTACACCGTAGCCTTCGGAAACCTTCTCCCGGACCACGCCATACGGGGTCTCGTGTTCTTTCATGGTTCTTGTCAGGGTGTAGCGTTTGCTAATACTCTCACGAATGCCAAGCGTTGTTGTGTGTTTAAAGATCAGGGAAACCATCTTTTCTTTGTCATTGCAGCGGCACATGCAAGTTAAAAGGATTCCCGGGCGGCTCTTCTTCATGCCGATCGGGATCGTATAGACCTCAAGGGCACCTGCGGCAAAGAGGATCTCCTGAACGAAGCCGAGAGCTTCCGGAGTCATATCATCGAGATTACAGGAGAGCTCTGCCACTTCACTTCCTGTCTCCTCCGTTTCACCAAGGAGAACACGGACACAGTTGGCACGCTCAAAGTCTTTCTTTCCCATACCGTAACCGATCGCCAAAGTCCGCATGACCGGCATTTCCTTAAATTCTGTCACAAAGTGCTTTAACAGTGCCGCTCCGGTCGGGGTGCAGAGCTCTCCTTTGATGACTCCGCTGTAAATCGGAAGTCCCTGTAAAATAAAGGCTGTCGCAGGTGCCGGAACCGGAAGGATTCCGTGGGCACAATGGACGTTTCCGCTTCCGACATGGATCGGGGATGCGATGACCTTCTGTGGGGCGATCATATGCATTAAGAGGCAGACTCCAGCGATATCCGCGATCGCGTCCGCAGTGCCGACCTCGTGGAAATGGATCTCCTCGACGGTCTTTCCATGGACATGAGACTCCGCCTCGGCGATCAAGTGGTAAACCGCAACAACATCCTTTTTGACCTCATCAGGCAGATTTAAATGTTCAATAATGTGAGAAATCCCAGCCATGCTTGCGTGATGATGGTGTGGGTGGCCGGAATGCTCTTCTGTGTGGTTTTCCTCGTGGGTATGAGTGTGATGGAAGTCGTGGTCATCATGGTGATCGTGGTCGTGGCAATGTTCGTGATGATCATGGTCATGCTGCTCTGCATGGTCATGTACATGCTCATGCAGATCCACATCCACGCTCTCCTCTTCCTCTCCGTGGATCGTCACCTTCATATGCGTTCCGGTGATCCCGCACTTCACAGCCGGTTCTGCCTCAACAGAAAGTCCCGGCAAACCCATCTCATTCATTGTCTTTAAAAATCCTGCCTTGTCCGGGCAGATCTCATAGAGGGACGCCATCAGCATGTCTCCCGCAGCGCCCATTCCGCAGTCAAAATATAATGTTTTCATTCGAAATACCTCCGCTTATCTCCAATATCATCCACGCATATGATTCATCATGCTCGCCAGATACCCGGCTCCGAATCCGTTATCAATATTTACCACACTGACGCCGCTCGCGCAGGAGTTCAGCATGGAAAGCAGTGCGGAAACACCGCCGAAGGACGCCCCATACCCGATACTCGTCGGCACCGCGATCACCGGGCAGTCCGCAAGACCGCCGATCACGCTTGCGAGCGCTCCTTCCATCCCCGCGATCGCGATGATCACGCGGGCATTCATGATCGAATCCATATGGGACATCAGGCGGTGAAGTCCCGCAACTCCCACATCATAGAGGCGCTCCACCTGATTTCCGAGTGCCTCGGCCGTAAGCGCGGCTTCTTCCGCCACCGGGATATCGCTGGTCCCACCGGTCGCCACGACAATCGTGCCGACGCCGTCTTTTTCCGGGAAGTTTCCGCAGATCGCGACCTTCGCATCCTTAAAATACCGGTATCCGCTGCCGTCCGGATAGATTTCCGACAGTAGTTTTTCTGTTTTTAAACTTTTCTCTTCATCCACCCGCGTGATCAGGATCGTCTCCTGCCCGCGTTTTTTCATTGCTTCCACGATCCCTGCAATCTGCTCCGGGGTCTTTCCCGCCCCGTAGATCACTTCCGCCGCGCCCTGGCGCAGTTTCCGGTGCGTGTCCAGCTTTGCAAATCCCAGATCATCATATCCCGCCGCCGTAAACGGCTCCTTTTTCAGTTCCAGGACAGCGTTATCCACAGACAATTCGCCTGCTGCCACCTTTTTCAACATTTCGCGTATATCTTCCACTTTTGTTCTCTCCTTATGTCAAAATCTGCTGCTGCGACGGCATTTACCGGCAGCTGGATGCCCGAAAGGATTATGCTCCGGCATAGTCCCGTACCGCGCGGTCGCTTGCGACAATCTTTCTCTTTCACGCAAGTGCGCATCTTAGACGCACAATGCCTTTTTGTTTCACAGGAAGTTCCTCCGGAATTTCCCTATAAAACAAAAAAGCCACGAAAAGAGCAGCCAGTCATTCTGACTGACTTTTTTGCTCCCTTCATGGCAACTTTTCGTTTTATGAGATGTGCTTTTTTATCGTCACACCGGTTCTTGCTGCATTCGATCATACATGAAGCAATCCCCTCTCATTTTACTCCCCAACAGTATTCTTAAGAGTCCCGATTCCTTCAATAATGCACTCCACAACATCGCCTGTCTTAAGGAATTTCGGCGGTACGAATCCCATGCCGACTCCTGCCGGCGTTCCTGTCGCGATGATCGTTCCTGCCTTTAATGTCATTCCTTTTGTAAGTTCGCAGATCACTTCTTCGATTCCATGAATAAAAAGTCCTGTGTTGGAATCCTGACGGAGTTCTCCGTTTACTTTAGACTGTATCTTTAATACCGGCGGAAATGCTGTAGAATCCGCTGTCATGATGCACGGGCCGAGCGGTGTAAAACCATCCAGGCTCTTTCCGAAATACCACTGTTTATGTTCCGTCTGCACCTCCCTGGCGCTGACATCGTTCATGATCGTATAGCCGAAGATGTAATCCTTTACCTCCTCCGGCTTTACGTCCTTTGCGTCCTTTTTGATGATGACCGCAAGCTCTGCCTCGTAATCCAGCTGGTTCGTCAAATTTTTATGTGCCGGAATGATCCCGTCCGGGTCATTCGTCCGGTTGACGCGCTTGGAGAAATAGATTGCCTTCTCAGGTCTTGCAAACTCCTCTTTCTGGAACCTCGCGGATTCCGCCGCATGATCCATATAGTTGATCCCCAGGCAGATGATATCCTGATCCGGCTCCGGGATCGGAGAAACGATCCTGATCTCTTCCACCGGTGCTGCTCCGGTCACATCCCCCGGTGCCTTTTTTGAAATATAATCCAGCATTTCCATCTCCGATGGTCCTGCCTCGCGGATCAGGTCCTTCATGGACCGGTATTCCATTCCCGCTGCCGAAATCGGATAAACCCAGGTTTCATCCTCGTTGAAAACACCCAAAAATGGTCTTTTGTCTACTTCATATGCCAGTAATTTCATAACTACTCCTTATGGGACGTTATTCTAGTTACCCAAAATCCCGTTAACAGTTATTATAGTACAAATATTCTTGCGAAACAAGGTCAAATTGAAGCGCAATATCTCCCGGGATCTTGCCGATGCTTTGGATTCCGGAGCGGCAAAATCTGCGCTCATAACCGGATCATACGGAATTTTTGCTTCTGAAAATTCCTGCCAGCATACAGTAACTTGCATTCTTTCCCCATTCCCTTTATAATAAAACTGATACAGGCAGACATCATCACGTCTGCGGACAACAATCTGTAAAACTCATGAAAGGGTGTATCTTATTATGGAAAAGATCACAAGCTTCACTGTCAATCATCTAAAACTGGTTCCGGGTGTTTATGTATCCCGGAGAGATATCGCCGGAGACAATCATGTTACCACCTTCGATATCCGTATGACCCGTCCAAACTACGAACCGGTCATGAATACTGCTGAGATCCATACAATTGAACATCTCGGTGCGACTTTCTTAAGAAACCACCGTGTATACAAAGATAAAGTTCTCTACTTCGGACCGATGGGATGTCGGACCGGCTTCTATCTGCTCCTCGTGGGTGATTACGAATCCGCAGATATCGTGCCGCTCCTCCAGGAAATGTTCCTCTTCATCCGCGATTTTGAGGGAGATGTTCCGGGTGCCGCTGCCCGCGACTGCGGAAACTATCTCGATATGAACCTTCCGATGGCAAAATATCTTGCCGGAAAGTTCTATGATGAAGTTCTGGAGAATATCCGGGAAGAACAGCTGGTTTATCCGGAATAAACAGAATCCCTGCCACTGAAATGATACCGCAAAACAGAAGTTCTTAAGCTTCCGGCGGTTCTCATCTCATGGCAGGGATTTTTTATATCCAGGAACGCAGTGCACAATTTTCAGTTTATTTACTTTTACAGCTCTTTTCCATTTTCCGGTGTACTTTTCTCTTCCTTTTCACAGGACTTTTCGACCAGATCTGTCTTCTCATTCTTCTCTTTTTTGCTCCCGCTCTTTCCTTTTTTCGTCTCTTTCCCCGCATCCGGATCCGCAACACTTTCGAGGATCATGATCCCGCGCGGCGGCACTGCCAGCATCATCTGGTTGTTCAGGACTTCTCCGGTTCCATCAGACGGCAGATCTTCCACATCCGGATCCGCCGTGCTGCAGATCACATGCCACTTCGCGCCTTTCGGCAGATGGGGAAGCCCGAACATATGCGGTTCCCAGTGCATGTTGTAGAGGACATAAAAGTTCGCGTCATCCGTCCCGTCCGGTTTCTTTGCGTAAGCGCCCCAGTACAGGATCCCGAACTGCCGCCGGAAATTTTCAAATTCCGGTTTCCAGGCGTTTTCGCCGTGGTAGGAGACATCCGGACGGCCGCAGGACTTGTAGTCCATGATCCGTGGTTCCCGGTCCATGTGGAACATCTTGTGGGATTTCCGGAAGGCGATCAGGCGTTTCACAAACTCCACCTGGTCCTTATGCGTCTCCAGGAGCTTCCAGTTTAACCATGAGACCGCATTATCCTGACAGTAGGCGTTGTTGTTGCCGTCCTGACTGTTTCCAAACTCATCGCCGGCCATCAAAAGCGGTACTCCCTGGCTCAAAAACAGGAGCAGATATGCGTTTTTAATCAGCTGTTTTCTGAGCTCCACGATCTTTTTCTTTCTCGTCGGTCCCTCCGCTCCGCAGTTCCAGGAATAATTGTAATCGCTTCCGTCCCGGTTCTCCTCACCGTTTTTCTCATTGTGCTTCCGGTCGTAGGAGACCGCATCCATCAGTGTGAAGCCGTTCGTGTTCGCCATGTAGTTGACAACCGCATACTCCGCCGGATTCCTGCGGCTCCGGAATTCGAACGCCTGGAGCATTCCTTCATCACCTTTTAAGAAACGGCGCATGTCCTCCATAAACTGCATGTTGTACTCGGCAAGATTCTTTTCCGCAACGGAAACCGGACCGTCTCCCGGCGTGATATAGCCCTTTTTCGGGCGGCGATCCATCACCTCGTTCCAGTTTTCCGCAAAAAGCTTCGTCCTCTTTAAGAACGGGTCCTCCGCCGCCAGCAAAAGATTCGGGAATCCCGACAGATGAAAGCCGTCCACATGATACTCCTCTACCCAGTAGCGAAGGACCGATACGATCTCCCCCGGAAGTTCTTTTCCGGTAAAATACAGTTCCGGAATACATTCGATCCCGGCCCTGTGCAGCTCTTTTACCAGCGTTTTAAACTCGCTCTCCGCCGACATCTCCCCGTGAGACGCGTATGCCGACTTCACCGCATAGAGATATGACGGTCCATATCCCCAGTAATTGATATATCCCGTCGGTTCCGGTTTCGCATCATGAAATCCATTTCCGGATGACGACATCATGACCTCGTCAAACTCCGTCACCGGCATCAGCTCCACCGCCGTGATCCCGAGGTCTTTCAGATATGGGATCTTCTCCACGATGCCTGCATACATTCCGCGGGCAGAAACATTCGAGGACGCATGCGCTGTAAATCCACGGACATGAAGTTTGTAGAGGATCGTATCGGCATACGGGATTTCCGGATTTGCATCATCTTCCCAGTCAAACGCTTCCGACAATACCCGGCACTGCACTGGCTTTCCGGCACATTTCCGGTCCGCCCATTTTTCACGCCCGGTAAGGATCCGCGCATAGGGATCTTCCACAATTTTTCCATCAATCATGAAATTATATTCAAATGATGCAAGATCAGCCCGATCCAGTTCCAGTGACCAGACATCTCCCATCCGGTGTTTCGGATCAAACGGGATCTTCTCACATGGCTTCTTCTCGCCCGGCCGGTATAAGAGCAGGAAAACCTCCTCCCCGTGTCCCTGTACCAGGACATGAGCGCTTTTTTCTTCCTGCGTGACACCAAGTGGATACAGGATTCTGTTACTGTTTCGATATTCTGCCATTTTAAATCCCCCGTTTTCCCCGACATGAGTATTATTTATTCTTCTGCGCCTCGATCTGTTCTGCCAGGTCGTTCAGGTATACCCAGCGGTCCATCTTCTCCTCGAGCGCAGCTTCCTTCTCTTCCTTTTCCTTCATCAGCTCATTGAGCTTCGTAAAGTTCGTTGCGGACGCCTCGATCTCCTTTTCCAGGTTCTCAACCGCCTCTTCCAGCTTCGCGATATCGTCCTCGATCGTATCCCACTCCCGCTGCTCTTTGTAGCTGAATTTCAGCTTCTTTTCCCTCGGTTTCACGTTTGTCCGCGGCGCATTTCCTTCCGGATCCCCCTCTGCGGCTGTCCCGTCCCCCTTATCCGCAGACTTCTTCGCAGATGCCGGATTCTCCGCCGCGCTCTCCGCAAGCTTCGCCTCCCGCTCCGCCTTCGCTGCCTGATAATCCGTGAATCCGCCTTCGTACTGCTGGAGTTTTCCGTCTCCTTCAAACGCAAAAATCCTTCCGACCACGCGGTCCAGGAAATACCGGTCATGGGAAACCGTGATCACGATTCCCTGGAAGCTGTCAAGATAATCCTCTAAGATCATCAGGGTGCGGATATCAAGGTCATTCGTCGGCTCGTCCAGGATCAGGACATTCGGGGCACTCATCAGGATCTTTAAGAGATACAGACGTCTTCTCTCGCCGCCGGACAGTTTTTCGATCACCGTGTACTGGACAGACGGTGGGAACAGGAACCGTTCCAGCATCTGGGATGCGCTGATACTGCCGTCCTTCGTCTTTACATACTCTGCGACATTCTTGATATAGTCGATGACCTTGAGACTCGTGTCCATGTCCTCGTTTTCCTGGGAGAAATAGCCGAGTTTTACGGTCTGCCCGATCTCGATCGTACCGGAATCCGGTTTTACCCAGCCCGCGATCATCTTCATCAGCGTCGATTTTCCACTTCCGTTCGGTCCGATATAACCGATCCGGTCATCTTTTAAGAAAAAGTAAGTGTAATCTTTGATCAGGACCTTGTCCCCGTATGATTTACAGAGATCCGTGATCTCGATCGTCGTCCTCCCAAGGCGGCTGGAGATCGACTCCATCTCGACTTTTCCGTCTTCCACCGGTCCCTTTTTGTCCCGCAGTGCCTCGAAGCGCTGGATCCTGCCTTTCTGCTTTGTGGAACGCGCTCTCGCACCTCTCTGCATCCAGGCAAGCTCGGTCCGCAGGATCGACTGGCGCTTGCGCTCGGACGCCTTTTCCATGTCCATGCGCTCCGCTTTCAATTCCAGGAATCCCTCATAGTTTGCCTGATAGCTGTAGAGTTTTCCGTTATCGAGCTCCACGATCCGGTTTGTCACGCTGTCAAGAAAATACCGGTCATGGGTGATCATCAGGAGCGCGCCCTTAAATTTCTTTAAATAATCTTCCAGCCAGTCCGCCATCTCACTGTCAAGATGGTTCGTCGGCTCGTCCAGGATCAGAAGTTCCGCTGTCGATAAAAGCACCGATGCCAATGCCGCGCGCTTCTTCTGTCCGCCGGACAAATGTTCCACTTTCTCGTTAAAATCCGGGATCCCGAGGCGGTTCAGCATGGATTTCGCCTGGCTCTCAAGGTCCCAGACGTGCTCATGTCCCTCATTTTCCCTTAAAACACTCTCTAACACTGTCTCTCCCGGGTGGAATAGCGGGTTCTGCGGAAGATAGCGGATGTCCAGATTTCTTCCCCGGACGATCCGGCCGGAGTCCGGCTCCTCAAGTCCCGCCACCATCTTTAATAAGGTGGATTTTCCTGTTCCGTTGATCCCGATCAGACCGATCTTATCGCCTTCGTTGATGGAAAAATCGGTATCGTCAAAGAGTAATCGTTCTGTATATGATTTCGTCAGATGTTCTGCCGTTACTAAGTTCATGTTATGTCAACCTGCCATTGTTTTATTTCGATCTATCGTCGTTGATTTTCCGACGTTCAGCATTCCACTATTTATCAGTCAATATCCAGCTCCACCGGACAGTGATCGCTTCCCATGATCTCCGTATGGATCTTTGCGCCCACCAGCCTGTCCTTTAAGCTCTCGGAAACGCAGAAATAGTCGATCCGCCATCCCGCGTTCTTTGCTCTCGCCGAGAACCGGTAAGACCACCAGGAGTAGATCCCTTCCTGATCCGGGTAAAAATACCGGAAAGTATCGATAAATCCGGCGCCCAGGAGCTCCGTGAATTTCGCGCGTTCCTCATCGGAGAATCCCGCATTTTTCCGGTTCGTCTTCGGATTCTTCAGGTCGATCTCGTTGTGGGCTACATTGAGATCGCCGCAGAAGATCACCGGCTTCTTTTTCTCCAGCTCTTTCAGGTACGTCCGGAACGCGTCCTCCCACTGCATCCGGTAATCCAGACGTTTCAGCCCGTCCTGGGAGTTCGGCGTGTAGCAGGTGATCACGTAATATTCCGGAAATTCTGCCGTGATCACGCGGCCTTCATGGTCATGTTCCTCGATCCCGAGTCCGTAAGTCACTGCGACCGGCTCTTCCTTCGTAAACATCGCCGTTCCGGAATATCCTTTTTTCTCCGCATAATTCCAGTACTGGTGATATCCCGGAAGATCCAGATCTACCTGGCCTTCCTGCAGCTTGCTCTCCTGGATGCAGAAGATATCTGCGTCCGTCTCCTTTAAATATTCTAAAAATCCCTTTCCCAGGCAGGCACGAAGGCCGTTTACGTTCCAGGAAATCATTTTTTTCATAGATTCGTTCTCCATTTCTATCGCACTCTTGCATGGACCGTTCTGAATTGTATCCTGCAGACATGAAAAATTACAGATATTCTGCGATCCGCATATAAGTTAAGTATATCATCATTCCATATGATTTACCATCATAAAATACTCCGGACTGCAGCCGGTGAATAACGCGGGCAGTAACGATCTCTCCCCATCCACATGATGGCCGGCTAAAGAAAAAACAAGGTCCCCGCTGCAGCATCATGCGCCGCAGGGGAACCTTGCCTGTTTTTCTTTTGATTTTTAACCGACCACACTCTTATCGATGACTTTCCAGTAAAGCGCCTTTTTCTCGACAAATTCCGAGATCAGATACAGCGCCAGACCGATCACGCTTAAGAGGATGACTGCATTTAAGATCATCTTGATATCATATGTCTCGCTTCCCAGTGTCAGCAGATATCCGAGTCCCGCTTTGGCTCCGATCATCTCGCCGATAACAGCACCTGTCATCGCCTGTGTCAGGGCAAGCTTGATACCGGACAGCATCATTTCGATGGAATACGGAACCTCGATCTTACAGAATGTCTGCCATTTGCTGGCTTTGAGCACCTTCATCAGATTGTATACATTATCTTCAATGGAACGGATCGCGGACACCTCGTTGATCATGATCGGGAATGATACGACCAGGATAACAAGGGCTGCCTTTGATTCGATGCCGAGTCCCATCCACAGGATAAATAACGGTGCGAGGGAAATCTTCGGCGCTGTCTGGATAATGATGACAAACGGCATGATCAGGCGTTCAATAAACCGGATCTTCGCCATAATATACCCGAGGATCAGTCCGATCACAATACCGATCACGGTTCCCATAAGGATCTCTTCCATCGTGACACGGATATGTTTCATGATATCACCGCTGACGAACAGCTTTACCATTGAATCTGCCAGTTCTGCCGGGCCGGGAAGCAGATAATTCGGTACATGAAAGAGCCGGATATACAGTTCCCACACGATCAGAAACAACGGCAGAAACAATGCCGGAAGAATGATTTTTCTGTATTTTCTGTAAAACATCTCTCACCTCATAACTCTTCCAGCCCGGAGCTGGGAAATCTTTGTTCTCTCTTATTTTGCCGGTGTATAAAGAAGCTCTGCTGCATCGAAGGTCTCATCGATGTTGCCGATCTCTTTGGATTTATTGATGAGTGCCTGCCACTTCTCCGGATTAGATGCGCCGATTCCGTTCTCTGCTGTGTAGTCGCTCTGCCATAATGTCTTTACGAATACATCATTTAAGATCTGGACAACAACATCTCTCTTTTCTGCGAATGTCGGTGCATATTTCTCGATGGACATATCAACTGCCTCTTCTACATGGCCGTCGATGATGTATTCGATCGCTTTGTTTAATGCGCGGCAGAAGCCATCAACTGTTTCCGGATCTTTCTCAACAAGTGCGTCGCCTGCAACTAATACGTTTCCGAAGGACGGAAGGAACTGGTCACATGTGATCTCGCTTGCAGCGAAACCGGAGTTGTTTAACTCGATCGTTCTGAGTTTGGAGAATACGATCGCATCGACCTGACCCTCAGTGAGAGCTGTCAGGATCGCACCTGTACCAACGATCTCAACCTGAACATCGTCGATGGTAAGTCCTGCGGACTCCAGAGCTGCCTGAAGCTGGAAATAGTTTGCGCTTCCAAGGCTTGTTACCGCTACTTTTTTGCCCTTTAAGTCAGCCGGTGTGCTGATTCCGGAATCACTTCCGAAAATGATCGCTCCAAGACCTTCCTGGTATGTTGTGTGAACAACCTTTACCGGGATTCCCTGTGCTTTTGCAGCTACAACTGCATCTGCATTCGGGAAACCGAACTCAACATTTCCTGCTGCGACATTCTTTACGATATCAGCAGCTGCTGCATAATAAAACTCTACATTCAGACCTTCTTCTGCGAAGTATCCGTTTTCCTGTGCAAGATATAACGGTGCGTAATACGGAACAGCGGAACCGTCGATCTGGATGGAAACAGTCTTTAAGTCTCCTGCATCCTTTGCCTCGGCTGCTGTTGTTTCGTCTGCTTTGCTCTCTTCCGCAGCAGTTGTCTCTGCTGCTGTTGTTGCGGCTGCCTCACTCGCTTTGTTTGCGCTGTCAGAGCTGCATCCTGCAAGCATGGACACTGCCATGGCTGCTGTCAGTACGGTTGCAAGAATTTTCTTTCTCATAGTACTCTCCTTCTCCTTTTCATAATGGATTGATACATTTGCTCCCGCCGGATGATATTCCCGGCATTTATAATTTCCCCTGCCGTCTCCGGCCGGGTCATTATCATAGATCCGTTATCCGCAGTATCTTTTTCCGCTATTTTCTGTGAAGATATTCCTTATATAATTTTTCTCCTGCTGCCAGTGCCGTTCTGCACATTTCCTTCTGCGCAGGTTCAAAATCCACCAGCCACTGGTCCGTGATCCGGTTGCAGTGTACCGCGCAGATACTTCCCGAGAAAACATTGTTCAATGACGCCAGCGTGAAGATCGTCTCCGCTTCCATCTCCATGTTCAGGATGTTCCATTTTTTATACTGTTCCAGGACCGCATTTTCATCATATCCCGTTTCAAACGGCATCTGACGTCCCTGACCATGGTAGAAAGAGCCGACCGACATGCAGACTCCCATGGAATATGGCTGTTCTCTCTCTTCACACGCACGTTTCAGACAGTCCAGGACCTCGAACGATGCCAGCGCCGGGTATTCCGATGGTGCGTAAAAGCACGATGAACCGCCTCTCCGGACAGCACCTGTGTTTAATACCATAGCGCCGCACGGCACCTCTTCCTTCAGGACACCTGTTCCGCCGATCCGGATCAATGCTTTTGCTCCGAGCGCGATCAGCTGGATCACAGCGATCTCTGTTGACGGTGCGCCGATCCCTGTGGAACACACTGTAATTTTAATGCCATTGTAATATCCTGTCCCAACCACGTATTCCCGGTAATTGCTGACGATCCTGTAATCTTCCAGCAGATCCTCAAACATCGATACGCGCGCCGGATCCCCCGGAAGCAGCACGATCTCTCCAATATCATCTGCCGTACACTGGATATGCGGCATTTTTCCATTCATCGTCGGTGATGAAGCCGATGTAAAATTCACACAAATTTCCTCCAAAAACTTTCTTCCTTTGTCTTTTTCCGAACAGGCGCAGTCCTTATCAGTTCTTTGACTCATGCCAATACAGGAATTTATCTTCCAGCACGCTGATCACCTGGTATGTCGCGATTCCCAGGATGATCGTTACGATGATGCCTGCGAGCAGCATCGGTGTGTCATATGTCGATGATGCATATGTTAAAATGTAGCCAAGGCCCTGTTTTCCCGACATCCATTCTGCAACGATCGCTCCGATGACTGCCTGGACGATCCCCACTTTCATGCTCGCAAAAAGTGCCGGAAGTGAATACTGCATCTCAACCTGTGAAAAGATCTGCCATTTTGATGCCTTTAAGATCTTCATCAGGTTTCTGACATCCGGCGGGATCGATTCCAATCCCAGCATCATGCCTGACAATACTGGAAACAGTACCATGGAAATGATCAGGACAACTTTTGATACAAGTCCGATCCCGAACCAGATAACGAACAGTGGAACAAGAGCGATCTTCGGCGCTGTCTGCAGAAAGATCAGATACGGCATCAGCATCGTTTTCAACGCATCGACCTTGATAAATATATATCCAAGTACGATCCCGAGAAACGCTCCGATCACAAACCCGAGAATGACCTCATATGTTGTCGTCCAGAGATGGGGATAAACCGTTCCCTTTACAAACATTTTTTCCAGACTGTTCCATACTTTCGGCGGCGATGGCAGAATGTACGCCGGTACATGTTTCACTGCAACGTAGATCCACCAGATCGCAATAAAGACACCGACGGAAAGTGCATACTCCCCGATCGTTCTTAAGACACCCTGAAGTTTTCCATTTTTCTTCATCCGATGATCCCCCTCAGGTACTTATTGTATTCTGTAAATTTCGGATCATTTCTTGTCGCTTCTCCCCTCGGGCGCGGCAGATCGATCTCGACCATCTCCTTTACGCGTCCCGGTCTCGCCGACATGACGAGCACCCGGTCTGACAGGAACGTCGCTTCCTCGATGCTGTGTGTGACAAAGATGACCGTCTTTTTCGTCTTCTGCCAGATCTTCAGCAGCTCCTCATTTAAATGGTCCCGCGTCAGGGCATCCAGCGCACCGAACGGCTCATCCATCAGGAGCAGCGGCGCATCGTAGGAAAGCGCACGGACGATGGAAACCCTCTGTTTCATACCGCCGGAAAGTTCTCGCGGGAGCGCTGTCTTGAACTCGGAAAGTCCTGCAAGTTCTAAGAGTTCATCGAGCTTTTTCTCATTCTCTTCCGTCTGTTTTTTCTGGATCACAAGCGGAAATTCCGCATTCTGTCTTACATTCTTCCACGGAAGCAGGACAGAATCCTGGAAAACAAAGCCCATCTGCTGGTCTGCGCCGTCACGGTACTCGATCGTGCCGGATGTCGGTTTGTCGAGGTTTCCGATGATCCGCAAAAGTGTTGATTTTCCGCATCCGGACGGACCGATGATCGAGATAAACTCACCCGGCCGGATCTGAAGATTGATATCCTTCAACGCTACTGTATCCTCTTTTAAGAGGTTGCTGTATACCTTGTTTAAGCCTTTTAACTCTACGCTGTACTCACTCATAACGTTCCTCCTTTTTCTTTACCGGATTGCCTCAGAAATTTCTTCCGCATATGCCTTTAACAGGCGGATCCGTTCCTGCATCTCTTCTTCATTTCCGTCTTTCAGCGAAGTAAATGCCAGTGCTGCCGCCGGCTCCCCGTTGATATCAAAGATCGGGCACGCCACGCCCTGGATACCAAGCTGCAGTTCTTCATCGATCACGGAATATCCCTGGGCGCGGATGCGGTCAAGCTCTGCATTTAACTCCTGCAGCCCTGTTTTTGTATTCGGCGTAGTCTTTGTTCTCGTCTCTTTTTCCAGGATCTCAAGCGCCTGTTTCCTGTCCATATACGCCATAAACACACGGCCGGCAGAGGTAGAATAAAACGGGATCACATGACCGATCTTCATCATGTACATATTGGAATCGCCGCGTTCACTGCATGCAATGTTCATGGCGACGCCGTGCTCCATGATACAGAGGACTACATTCCTGTCAATTTTTTCTGCAAGTTTCTGCATCGATGTCTGTGCTGCCTGTGTGAGTGCACTTCCCTTTACAACACCTGCCGCAATACCGCAGATTTTATATCCCAGACGATATTTTTTGGTCTGTGCATCCTGAACAACAAGGTGATTTCCTTTCAGACTTGTGAGTATCCGATGGGTAGAACTTGCCGGGATATCCAGCTGTTCTGCAAGTTCCGTAACGGACAAGCCATCCATGTTCCGGCTCAGGACCTCCAGCGCACTCAGTGCGCGATCAACTAACTGCATAATTGCCTCCACTTATTGTCGCAGCAGCAGCTAGTAAAGCGGACATTCGCAATCCGCTTCGCTACTTGCTCATGAACGCAGTCGCTT
>OGDQ01001311.1_pt1 | contig 14996 bp, 12 predicted proteins | sample 1570451 | NCBI WGS metagenome assembly OGDQ01 (sample SAMEA2582171, study PRJEB24529) | metagenome | biome: Human gut stool | place: China | collected 2011 | reverse complement strand
CAGCCGCCGTGCTGCTCTCTTCCTGCGTGAAGGACACGCTTTATGACACGCCGCATCCCGACTACGGGAAGATTGCGGTGACAGCCGACTGGTCGGCACGCGGTGAGGGTATCGACATACCTGCCACATGGACGGTCACCATGGGCGACTATACGGGTACGGAGACTTCCGCCACCCATGCCCCCGACCATCTGTTTGCTCCGGGCAGCTACACCCTTGCGGTGTGGAACCCGGCTGAAGGAATCACGGTGAACGGCACCACAGCCACCATTGCCGCAGCCACGGGAACCCGGGCAGGCACGGATACCTTTGTGAACAATGCCCCGGGATGGTTCTTCACCTATACGGAACAGGTGACCATCGAGAAAGACAAGGACTATCCGCTGACCGCCGCAATGAAGCAGCAGGTACGCGAACTGACGCTTGTCGTCGAACCTACTGGTGATGCCGCCGGACGCATCACGGAGATTGTTGCCCATCTGACGGGTGCAGCCCGAACACTCGACTTCGCTACCGATACCTACGGAGCCGCTTCGAACGTCGTGCTGCCCTTCACCAAGATTACCGAAGGTGACGATGCCGGCAAGTGGAAAGCCACGGTGCGGCTGTTGGGTGTGACCGGCACGGAACAACTGCTGACGGGTGAAATCCGCTATGCGGACGGCAACCCGACCCCCACGATGCTGAAAAGCGACCTCACGGAAGCCCTCAAGGAGTTCAATACCGGAAAGGGCGCATCGCTGACCCTCGGCGGAACGCTGGTTGAGACTCCCGAAGGCATGGAAGTGGACGGAGCCGAAATCAACGGCTGGGAAGAAGTGAAAGGTGATGATGTAAATGCCGATTTGTAACTAATATAATGACAGATATAATGAAGACAAGATTTTTTGCACTTGCGACGCTCGTCCTCGCACTGGCAGCCTGCAACAACGACAACGAGAACCTGAACGGTGACCCCGTGGCCGCCCGGTTTACCGCCGACATCGCCCCCGCCACCCGCGCCAGCGGAACCACCTGGGACAACGGCGACCGTATCGGCATCACCGACATCGGCAACGATTCCCAGTACGGCAACGTGCCTTTCATCCTGAAAAACGGGAAATTTGAGGCAGAAGGAAAGGTTATCTATATCGAAGATACAAAGACCCATACTTTCCGCGCCTACTATCCGTACAACGCGGCGGGAGGCATCCTCACAGCCACGACCGATGCCACGGCGCAGCAGAACCAGCCTGCCATCGACTTCCTCTTTGCTTCAGGAGCCACGGGAGACAAAAACAACCCGGTAGTAAGCTTCACCGACAAAACCGCCAAAGGCGGTGAAGACAACTCCTTCCACCACCGCATGAGCCAGATAACCCTTACCTTCGAGGCGGGCGACGGCGTGAATTTCAGCGTGGTCAAGCCTGAACGTTACACGCTGGACGGATTGTTACTCACCGGTACGTTCAACACGGCCGACGGTATTGCCACCGCAGACAACGGGGCACAGACCGGAGAACTGACCATGAATCTGGCAGACGGCAATCTCACGTCATCGATCATCCTCTTCCCGCAGACAGTTGCATCCCTGCCGTTGGTTGTGAATTACAAAGGTCAGGAATATCATGCCACACTCAACATGCCCGAAGGCGCACTGCTGGCGGGCAACAACTATACCTATACCGTCAAGGTACGCAACAAAGTCCTTGAAGTCAGCGAAGCCACCATTGCAAAGTGGAACGATATAGACGGTGGAGATGTGGGTGCTGACCTGTAGGATTTTAATAATTAATCGATTAGAATGAAGAATTATGAGCCATAGATTATTTATCCCCGCAGCCATCGCCCTGCTGCTCGGCCTTGCCGCCTGCACGCAGGACGAACTTGCCGACGATAACCGTCTGCCCGAAGGAGAATACCCCGTAGTCATCCGTGCCACCGGACTGTCCGTAGAGGCAACGCCGCAGGCAGCCCCATCAACCCGTGCCACCGTGGACGGCGACTGGCAGGGCGTCACTTCCGTGGCACTCAAGACGGGCGATGCGGTAAAGGAATACACCGTAACGGCTTCTACCGATTTCAAGAGTGCCACGCTTTCACGCGAGAACGACCCGTACTACTGGACCAGCCGCGACCCGATTACCGTATCGGCATGGTGGCCCTTCGACAATGCCGACATCACACAGATGCCTGCCGTGAAGGTGGCCGAAGACCAAAGCAAATTGGCTGACTTCCAGAACAGCGACTTCATCTCTGCTGAGAACCGGAAAGTGGAATTTAACAACCCGACTCTTGAATTTACCCACCGCACGGCACGCGTGACAATCGAACTGAAGCCCGGCACGGGATTCACGAGCGTCGCCGGTGCCACGGTGAGCCTCGTGAGCCTGTCCGCCGATAACGGCAACCCGACCGCCATCAAGACCTACAACGCAAGCGGCAACACCTACGAGGCACTAACCGCCCCGCAGACCGTTGCGGCAGGCAAACCGTTCGTCAAGGTGGAACTCGGCGGCGGCACCTTCTACTTCCGTCCGCAGAACAACGTCGTATTAGAAGCGGGCAGCCGCTATAAGTATACCGTTAAGGTGAACACCACTGGCTTGACGTTAGAAGGTTGCACCATCGGCAGCTGGGCTGACGGCGGCGGCGAGAGCGGCGCAGCCGAGGATTTGGGCTACATCTACGACAGCAACACCAAGACCTACACGGTCTATAACGCCGACGGCCTGCTGGCATGGAACGAAGCCTCACAAAAAGATGAATCGATAAATTGCACCCTCGCCGCTGACATCGACCTGACGGGTAAGGAATGGACACGGTCAGGCATATTTACATTCTACTCCGGCGTCTTTAATGGGCAGGGACACCGCATTACGGGATTAAACTTTTCAGCAGCGACTACTGAACTTTTTGGGTTATTAAATGAACGTGGAGTGATAAAGAACTTACAACTCATAGATGTGAATCTGTATGGCAGTAGTGGAAATACTGCTGGAATAGTGGGCCGAAATCATGGCCAAATCATTGCCTGCTCTGTGACGGGAAAAATTTCTGCATCATATGGTGGAACTTGTGGTATAGCCGAATCAAATTATGGCGATATCATCGCTTGCTGGTTCGACGGCACATTGAAAGAGTCTAACAATGGAGCTATAGTGCGTTATAACTACGCTGATATAACTTCCTGTTATTGGGGAGGCAATGCCGGGCAAGGAGTATTCCGTATTGAAGGAGGAACGGTAGATGCCACGAAGGTGGACGGCGCGACCGTGAAATGGCAGACAGCCGTCGACGGCATGAACACCGCCCTCACCGCTGGCGACTACCAGTGGGTACTCGGCACCGACGGTCTGCCCGTATTGCAAAAGAAACAATAACGAACCCTAAACAACACGCATCATGAAACGAACAATCATCCATACATCTGCAGCCATAGCCCTGCTGCTCGGCATTGCCGCCTGCACGCAGGACGAAGCGGGCTTCCTGCCGGAAGGGGCGGAAGGCACACCCATCGTCTTTACCGCCACGGGGCTGAACCCCGCTGCGACAGCCATCGCCGGCACCCGTGCCCCTGTGGATGGCAATTGGGAGGGTGTGCAGAGCGTGGCAGTCATGATGGACGGCACGGTGAAGGCATACGACGTGACGCCCTCCACCGCCGACCCCACCAGCGCCACGCTGACCTCCACCGACCCGTACTACTGGACCAACCACAAAGACATCACCGTTACGGCGTGGTGGCCCTACACCGCTGACGAGACAGCTCCGCCTGCTGTGAAGGTAAAAGCCAACCAAAGTGCCCAGAAAGACTTTGAGGGCAGCGACCTCATCGTAGCCGACGGACAGAAGGTGACCTACGGTAGCCCCACGCTACGCTTCACCCACCGCACGGCGCGGGTGACCGTCGTTCTGACGGACTACACCGAGGGGCTGGCATCCGTGCAGCTGACGGGTCTCTCCACCGAGAATGACAATCCAGATAAAATCACCCCGTATGACAAGGGCAGCAACACCTACATCGCCCTCGTAGCCCCGCAAAGTGTGGCAGCTGGCACGACCTTCATTACCAGCACCTTCACTAACGGCAAGACCTTCGTTTATAAGATGAAGAATGCTACCGACTGGCAGGCGGGCGGTGAATATACCTACACCGTCTCCCTCGCTGCGGCAAAAGACCTGGGCTATACCATAGAGAGCGACGGCAGCTACACCGTGACCTCCGCCGATGGCCTGATGAATGTAGCCGAATTAGTGAACGGAGGTAAGACCGACATTAACATTACCCTCACCGCCGACATTGACCTCACAGGCAAAGACTGGACACCGATAGGCACAGACTACGACAACTCATACAAAGGCACCTTCGACGGTGGCGGCCATACCATTACGGGGCTGACCTTTACGACAAATGACGAATATGTGGGTCTGTTCGGCTGGCTCAATAGAGCTGGTACGGTGAAGAACGTGGTGATGGAGGGCGTACAGATAACAAGCCATCAAATATATGGCGGCAGTATTGGCGGCGTGGTAGGATATAGCTGGGGCACCATTGAAAACTGCTCGGTGTCGGGCAGCGTCAGCGGCACGGTGTATGTCGGCGGTGTGGTGGGTGCTCAAATAGGCGGTTCCATCACCGGATGCAGTTCCTCTGCCACAGTGAAGGGAACGGTCGATGTCGGCGGCGTGGCAGGTCAGACGAATTCGAGTGCCACCCTGACCGCTTGCTATGCCACGGGCAACGTGACCTTAGAAATAGCTTCCCAAAAGAATAACTTTGGCGGCGGTGTAGTGGGATTAAACGGAGGAAGCCGCGTCCTTGCCTGCTATGCCACGGGCAACGTAACCAGTACGGGTAGTAGCACTGGCAAAGTACATATCGGCGGCTTTTTGGGAAATAACTACACCACCGTGACTGCCTGCTATTGGAAGAACAATCATGAACAAGGCATCGGCTACAATAGGGAAAGCACCGGAGCCACGAAGGTGGACGGCTCTGTCGTTACCTGGCAGAAAGCCGTTGATGCCATGAACACCGCCTTGCAGAACGCAGGCTCAGAGTGGCGTTACGAACTTAAAGGAGCATTGCCTACCTTGAGGAAGCAGTAAACCGTCGGGCGGAAAAAGTTCCGCCCGCAACGGAAAGAACCGAAGTATAACCCCAATAAAGAAAGGAGGACGTGATGGAACACACGGAGAATCCACCATATTGGTTTTGGCATCAAGGCATTGTCAATAATAATATAGTCTCCAGTGTAAATATGGAAGCTGTAAGCCGGACATTGTCAAGATTGGTGCTCATTAAAGACAACAAATCAAGTAATTAAATTAAAAACATGGGACTTTTTCACAGAGGCAAGAAAAATAATGACGATGAGCCGGACAGTGTTCAAACCAATTCATTCTCTGATATTATGAATGGTTTGCAGTACGCCGTAAACTGTGCACAAGATACATTACAGAATCATCAGATACAAAATCTGACCAGACTTTTTGAAGGAACAAATGCAAATAACGCAAATACGTTCCAATCGAAAAAAATCATGGTTGGAGACAAGACTATTGATATTCCACTTATAGCCTTGATATCCCATCATTATCTTGCAATGGATAATGTGCAGATAAAGTTCAAGGCGAAGGTCGGAAGCGTGGAATCACAGATTCCGGAAAACAACTTGCTGTTATCCAGTCCGCACAGAGCCAATCTCCAGATGCAGATGAGCAACATAAAACCGGATGCGGATGATGTCATGGAGGTTTGCGTCAATTTTAAGGTTCAGGAGACTCCGGAGAGCATTTCCCGAATTATTGACGATTTTGTAAAAAATATCTAACAATTTTAAAATTCAAATGTTATGGCAGAAGAAATAAAGAACCAAGGGCAACAAGAAAATGCGGAAAACTTGAATGAAAATGTAAGCGGACAGGCGAAAGAAATTATCTCCGCTGCATTGGAAGAGACTCAAAACAGAGAAACTTCTCCAGTTCTTAAAGCAGATTCAAACGTGACTGACAAATTCAAGGGGCTTCCCATGCGGGAACTTATTGCAGCTCCACTTATTGCAGCAGCCGAAGCACAACAGGAATTGGCAGCGACAGCATGGAATTTCTACCAGCAAATTGCATTTGATGGTAAAAGCGGCAATAAAGCGCGTATATTGGAATTCGATGTCGAAAGACCGATACAGCAGGATGGAAAAATGACAACAATGTCACAAAGTGTCAAGGCTCCGTTTATAGGATTGGTGCCTATTCCTTCCCTGCTCATAGATCGCGTGGATGTCGATTTCCAGATGGAGGTTACCGATACATCAAACGTAAAAAGCACTACCAACGCAGAAGTAGAGGCAAAAGCTTCTGCAAAACATTGGTTTATAAATGCGGAAATCAGCGGCAAAGTCACGACCGCCCGCGAGAACACCCGCATGACCAACCAAACGGCAAAATACCAGATACATGTGACAGCCAGTCAGCAGCCGCAGACCGAAGGTCTGTCTAAACTGATGGATATAATGGCATCATGTATCGAGCCTATAACAAACGAAAGTAACAGTAAGTAAATATATGAATTTGATTCAAGCATTAAGATTGCCAAACAGTCAAGCAGTAATGACAAATATTGCACGGTTTCATTATCAAAATATTTATAATGTAGGTTTGACCCCTCCGATTGTCACGCAAAGTAATTTGACATTTCAAATAAAAGGATATACCCGTAACTATCGTTTTCTTAGATTAGACTATGCCTGTGTCATATATATTGCGGATAGAATAGCAGTCGTTGCTTCAAATGGCATAGATACTTTAAGTTCAGGTTTTTCGGGGTGTTATATGGCCAGTTTTAGGCACAATGGCATTAGGTATGTTGCTCATATTCCAACGCCTAACAATAGTATTAAAACATCATGGAATCGGGCGGTTAAAAATCGAATAATAGATAATGTTGTTCTTTTTAAACCTACTGAAGGATTGGCGAGAATCCCAGGAACCATTGGTATTTGGGGAATTATAACATTTAACGATAGATGTTATCGGCTTGATGTAAATGAAAACGCTCCTCCAAGTCAAGCCATACGTGGCCAAAGAATTTTTAACTCAATCCCGAGAAATCCCATACTAACAGAAATTCCACCTATCGCCGGTGGTCAGATGCCTTAATAATTATAACAATTGTAAATAAGGGAAGAATGGTTGTTTCATTGAGGAGTAGAATTCTATTCGGATATATAATTCTGGTGGCGGTCATAGGCAGCATGGCCGCCATTCTCATCCATGAACCTGCGAAGTTCCACGACCTATATGCGTATTTTAAATAACGGTATTTACACAAACAGCAAATGAGCGAACAATTCGTTACCACTACCAAGCATTTCCGCAAGCTGCTTGCCGCAGGCTATCTGTTGATAGTCCTGCTGGTGGGCGGCATCATCTGCACGTGGCTCGGAGAATGGCGCGACTTGGAGTTGCTGGAACGGGAGAACCGTGAAATCAACCGCTTCCGCAAGGAAACACACGATGCGTATGTGGGTGTGGTGGAGTTGTCTCTTTTGGGCGAGTCGGTGCTGGAATGGGACGATAAGGATGTGGCGGCATACCGGCGGCAACGGATGACGGTGGATAGTATGCTTTGCCGCTTCAAGAGCCATTACGAATCGGTGCGCATAGACAGCGTGCGCCACTTGCTGGAGGACAAGGAAAAGCGGCTGTGCGCCATCATGGAGGCTCTGGAACAACAGGCGGACATCAACCGCCGGATAGCCAAGCAGGTGCCGGTGATAGTGCAAACGAGCAGGCAGGAAGAGCCGAAGAAACAGAGGAGGAAAGGTTTTCTCGGGTTGTTCGGCAAGAAACAGGAAGCACCTCCGACGACGACCACCACGATGCTCTACACACTGAACCGTGATATGATAGCGCAACAACGTGCCCAAAGCCATCGTCTGTCGGAATATGCCGACAGCCTTGCCAGCCGCAATGCGGAACTGAACCGCCAACTGCAAACCCTTATCCAGCAGATGGACCACAAGGTGCAGGCTGACTTGCAGGAACGTGAGGCGGAAATATCCGCTATGCGTGAAAAGTCGTTCTTGCAGGTAGGTATCATAACGGGTGTCATGCTGCTGTTGCTCATTATTTCATACATCATCATTCACCGCTATGCCACCCGCATCAAGCAGTACAAACGTAAGACAACAGATTTAATCGGGCAACTGCAAAAGTCAGTAAAACAAAACGAATCGTTGATAGCCTCACGCAAGAAAGCGATGCACACCATCACCCACGAGCTACGCACACCACTGACTGCCATACATGGATATGCGGAACTGATGCAGGACAACGAAGAAGAAAAGATAAGCGGTTATGCGGACAATATCCTGCAAGCCTCCAAGAGAATGACCGACATGCTCAACTCCCTGCTTGACTTCTTCCGCTTGGACAGCGGCAAGGAACAGGCGAATGTCCGTCCGTTTCGTTTGGAAAACATCGCGGAGCTGTTGCAAACGGAGTTTACGCAACAAGCAGAAGCAAAAGATCTTAAACTTACCATCGAGTGCCCGGAGGGTATTATCCTGAATGGCGACAAGGAGCGCATCATACAGATATGCGACAACCTGCTGGGCAATGCCGTCAAGTTCACGAATGCCGGAAGCGTTTCACTTGTCATAAGCTATGACGGCAATAGGCTGACCCTTGTAGTAGAGGACACCGGAACCGGCATGAGTGCGGAAGAACAACAGCGAGTGTTCGGAGCGTTCGAGCGGCTTTCCAACGCCGCCACGCAAGACGGTTTCGGATTGGGGTTAAGCATTGTGAAACAGATAGTCGGGATGCTTGGCGGCACTATACGCTTGGAAAGCGAAAAAGGAGAAGGCAGTCGTTTTACTGTGGAGTTGCCAATGAACACTGCCGATATTGGTATTGAAGAACAGACAGCCGCAGAAAGTCTGGCTCATATAGAAAGACCTTATTCTGTCATCGTATTGGACGACAATCCGATGGTATTATCCATGACAAAGGAAATGTATGCTGGTATAGGTGTGCATTGCGACACGTTCACCACTATTGGCGATGCAATGGAAGCCATGCGGCAGCACACATACGACCTCATGATAACCGATATGAAAATGCCGGAGATTAACGGCTATGAGGTGTTGGAGTTGTTACGCTCGTCAAGTGTCAGCAACTCGAAAGAGATTCCCATTGTCGTGGCGACCGCCTCCGGCAGTTGCAGCGAAGAGGAGCTGTTGGAAAATGGATTTACCGCCTGCCTGTTCAAGCCATTTTCCATTTCCGAACTGGTTGCTGTATCAGACAAATGCCTTTTGACAAGTACGGACAAGGATGAACTTCCCGACTTGTCCTCTCTGCTTGCATATGGTGACAAACGGGCGATGCTCGACCGTTTGATAACCGAAACAGAAAAGGATATGCAGGCTGTCCGGGAAATCATGGAGAGGAATGACCGCAAGGCGTTGGACGAATGGATACACCGTCAGCGAAGTTCATGGGCTGTTATCCGTGCTGACAAACCCTTGTGGAACCTGTATGAACTGCTGCATCAAGAATCTGAATGTTCCGAAATGGAATTGCGGAAATGCGTGGATGCCATGCTTCGTATGGGAACAGTTATCATAGAACTTGCGCAAAAGGAAAGGAGGTTGTCGGATGAAAGTATTTGTGATTGAGGACAACCCCGTCTATAACGATTATGTCTGCAACCTGCTGAAGAAAGACAGCTTCGATACTATGTCGGCATATAATCTTGCCACTGCCAAGAAACTATTGGCAAAGTCAGAGGTGGATGATATTGTCGTTGCCGACCTACGCCTCCCCGACGGTGAAAGCATAGAGTTGTTACGGTGGATGCGTGCCAACGACAAACAACAGGTGTTTATCGTTATGACCAATTACGGGGAGGTGCATACGGCAGTGGAAAGTATGAAGCTCGGCTCAAAGGATTACATACAGAAACAGTTGTTGGAGGATAAACTGATACCGCTTATCCGCACCCTGCAAAAAGAACATGAAAAGCGACTACAATGGAACATTCCGATATTCGTCCGGCAGGGCGAAGCCTATCAGAAAATCAAGAAACGTGTGCGCCTTGTAGCCACCACCCGGATGAGCGTGCTGATACTGGGCGAGAACGGTACGGGCAAGGAACATATCGCACAACATATACACCAACAAAGCAAACTTGCCGATAAACCTTTTGTGGCAGTGGACTGCGGAGCCTTGTCCCCGTCATTGATACAATCCGCCTTCTTCGGACACGTCAAGGGCGCGTTTACGGGTGCCGAAGCAAACAAGACGGGGTATTTTCTGGAAGCGGATGGCGGCACGCTGTTCCTTGACGAAGTGGGCAACCTAACAATGGAGATGCAACAGATGCTGCTCCGCGCCATACAGGAACGCCGTTACCGTCCCGTCGGAGCAAAGGAGGACAAAACAGCCAACGTGAGGATAGTGGCTGCAACCAACGAGGATTTGCAGAAAGCCGTAACGGAAAAGCGGTTCCGGCAGGATTTGCTCTATCGCTTGCAGGAGTATGTGATAACCATGCCGCCCTTGCGCGACTGCCCGGAAGACATCATGCCATTGGCCGAGTTCTTCCGTGAAATGGCAAACCGTGAGTTGGAACGTGAAGTAAAAGGGTTTGCCGCATCTGCCCGTAATGCCCTGCTCGCCCATGCGTGGCCGGGCAACGTGCGCGAGTTGAAACAGAAGATACAGACGGCAGTCCTGCAATCAGAAGGCGATATGATAACCGAAGCCGATTTGGAACTTGACAATGAACCGTCCGCTACTTCCGCTTGTTTTACATTGAAGAGCGGGGATGAAGAAAGAGGACGTATCCTGCGTGCTTTGAAACAAGCAGCCGGTAACAAGAAAATGGCTGCAAAGATACTGGGTATCGGCAGGACAACGCTGTATAATAAATTGGTAGAGTATGGATTGAATGAAGAAAACTGACCGGAGTATGGCTGTAAATGGCAATAATTGATTAACTTTGCAATTGTATTTCAGAAAATAGCAGGCGATCGGGTAACTTTTCGCCGATGATATAGACATAAGACCGCAAGGCGTTTCGAGCGAAAATCTGGTAAATTGAAACTACGGAGACGATTGCGTGATGCTTATGCTATGCTTACGCATAGCGTGCATTCACGTACTCTCCGTAAAGGCTTTACCAGAGCCATCGCTTGAAAGTAGTGTGAATTGCACGCTACTTTTTTGCCTCGCCAAAAAGGAAAGAAAATACGTTATGGCGAAAATACAATTACTTGCCGTTATCTCAATAGATGGCTGTCCGATGAAACTGCATCCCCGGAAGCGGTTGCTTCAAACCGAAGATTACGGTATGGATGAAATACGTGCCAATGCCCTGTATAAGCTGACATCCGACTATTCGGTATCCGTGCTTCAAGAATGGAGGGAGGAAGGTGGAAGCATTTGCCATTTGTTGGAAGTAACTGCCGGGAATACCGAATATGCCAACGGACTGTTACGGATGAACGTGATAGATGAAATCATACTATACGTTGTTCCAACCATCGACGGAAACGGAGCGCATTTTTTCAAGTCAGCACTACCTATGAATGACTGGCGGCTTATGGAGAACAAAACTTATAGGGACGGAGTAATCCGGCTTACCTATCATAAAGAGCCACGGGCATAAAATGTTCAGATTATGAACATCTTGGCGGGATTTCCGTGCTCAGAAAGTGAACACATGTTCAGAATCTGAACACATTTCACAAGGGATGCAATCAAGGATAAAATTATTTTTGAATTTTATCTTTCTGAAAAACAATGTAGTACAATTTTCTCACAATCTTTTCTCGTGTTTAGGGCTATGATTTGCACCATATATCAGTGTGCGCACACTGATAAACAAGTGTAAACCCTCAAAACAGAAAAGATAATGAACCATCTCATACTGGCGGAAACACAGTTTTTCGCCCTGATAAACGGAAAAGACAACGGTAGCACGGAAACGGCATACGGCGGATTCGTGCAGGAAGTAATAAACCTGTGCTACGGCGGCAATGATGCCAAGCATATTATTGTGGCGTTGGCTTTTGCCGAAATCGAATTACAGCACCATCCGCAGAACTTGTCGGCATCGGAGGAGAATGTCGTCACTGTGTATATCCGCAAGGCGTTATCATTCATCCGAAAGATGCAGAAGATAGTATCCGCTTCTGCAATTACCTCCGTGCCACCACTAACATCCACATCCGAAACCAAAGCCACAGTCCCAGCCCTGCAATGGACCGGTAATGCCGTCGAGTTGGTAGAACTAATCTATGCCCTCTACGCCACCGGCTGCATCAATGGCGGCAAGGCTTCGCTGAAAGAGCTTGCCCCTGTCCTCTATTCCTTTTTCGGTGTGGAGTCCAAAGACTGCTACCGCTTCTATACGGACATCAAACGCAGGAAAAGCGACAGTCGCACCTACTTCCTTGAAAAGATGCAGGACAAACTGAACGCGAAGATGCGACATGACGATGAATTGGAGCGGATGAGGAGATAAACGAATGCCAAACAAAGGATAAGCGGCCGGATTATACGGTTTCTTATCCTTCTTCATTTACAATCACTCTATTATCTGCCGGAAAGCCGATTAAAATCATTAACTTTGCAAGTATTAATCAATGACGGATGAAAATAGATAACCTCGAAATATTGAATGGACTGATTGCCGGAGCCGAAGGCGGGACAGTTGAGTTCAAAGAAACTACCGGGCAGTTGGAGCGTGGAATGGAAACTCTTTGTGCCTTCCTGAACGGTACGGGCGGCACGGTGCTGTTCGGTGTAACCGACAAGGGAAAGATTATCGGTCAGGAAGTGAGCGACAAGACGAAGCGCGATATTGCTGAAACCATCAGACGAATCGAGCCGTTTGCGACCATTGATATATCCTATACAGACATTCCGGGAACGAACAAAAGTGTTATAGCTTTATCAGCGGAAGAACAACGATATATGCGCCCGTTCACCTATAAGGGGAGGGCTTATCAACGGATAGAGAGCGTTACATCTGCCATGCCGCAGGGTATATACAACCTGTTGGTTATGCAGCGAGGCGGAACCTATGCTTGGGATTCCATGCAAAATCCCGGCTTGAAAATATCCGACCTTGACGAAACGGCAATCTTGGGCGCAGTACGTGGAGGAATCAGAGGCGGACGTTTGCCGGAAGGTTCTATGCAGGAGGATGTCCGAACCATCCTTGAAAAATTTGACTTGTTGAATGATGGAAAGCTGAACAATGCTTCCGTTGTCCTATTCGGACGAAACTTCTACCATTATCCCCAATGTCTGCTCCGTTTAGCCCGGTTCAAAGGAACGACAAAAGATGAATTTTTAGATAATCAGCGTGTGACAGGCAATATATTCAACTTGCTGGATGCTGCAATGGCATTTTTCTTCAAGCATTTGTCCCTTTCCGGTAAAATTGAAGGTTTGTACAGAGAAGAGGAACTGAATGTGCCATATAAGGCATTGAGAGAATGTTGCATAAATGCTTTTGCACATCGTGTTTACCATCGCCCCGGCAGTTCAGTCGGGATTGCTATCTATGATGACCGCGTGGAGATTGAAAACAGCGGAACATTTCCGCCTGATATTACCATTGAGAAACTGTTGGGTGGCCACAATTCCGAACCACAAAATCTGATAGTAGCCAATGTGCTGTACAAAAGTGCAGTATTGGAGAGTTGGGGACGTGGCATAGCCCTTATGGTAAACGAATGTCGCCGTGTCGGTATTCCGGATCCGGAGTTTCATACCGACGGCAATGCTGTATGGATTGTGTTTCATTATACAAGAACTACAGTAGGACAAGACCCCACAGCAACCCCACAGCAACCCTATAGTAACCCCACAGTAACCCCACAGTTAGGAAAACTGTTGTCTGCTATTGGGAACAACACTCTCTCTGCTAAAGAAATCATGGAGAAAACGGGAATGAAAGATAAAAGGAATTTCTTAAAGAACTATATCCATCCGGCAATAAATTCCGGTTTGGTCCTTTCACTTTATCCCGTAGGCTCCAAGAGTCCGCAACAGAAATACTATCTTACTGATAAAGGTAAAGGTTTCCTGCAACAATAACGGGTATGGCTAAAAAGAAGAAACATAAGAATGATGTAAAAACTGATTTACCGATAATCATGGATTATGGTATCGGCAGTATATCCGTTTATGACCCGGCAGACATGATGCCATACAACGAGCCGCCAATTAGCGAACAAATCCGCTTCAAGAAACTCGGCAAAGAGATGAAATCCGAGTTCAAGTGGCTGGTATCTTCCGTAGTGATTGAGTATTGGCAAGAAAACCGACAGATACCTTTCGGTGAAGAAATGTCGAAACTCAGAACCAGACTGTTGAGAATGTTTGCCGAAGAATACAGCATACTGCTTAAAGACGATACAGAGCTGAAAAATTATTTGCTGACGCTTGCCATTACCACCATCAACAAGCATCTCAAATCTGAGAATAAAAAGAGGGTGTCAAAACTCTCTTTTTAACAAAATTACCCTTGCTACAGATATCTGTGACAGGGGTAATTTTCATATTTTGGGTGTTTTGACACATCCCCTTTTTCATATATAAAGGAATCTGTTATTTCTGCTGCAACAGGTGTTTCAAGTTTTCATCATTTGCGATACGTTCCAGTTCCTCTTGAACAATCTGCTTCACTTCCTCCTTGATGCGCCTGTAATTCGCCTGAACCGTTTCCTTCATGCGGTCGTTGCCGTCCCCGTCCGTAAAGTCGGTAATGACGGGGATTTTCTTGTAGGCTTTCTCCTCGCGCCTCACCTTCTCGGCATCCACGACAATCTCGCAATGGAAAATCTTCTGCTCGATACGCTCGTTGAAGTTGTCGGACACCGAACCGACAAACATACCCTGCGTCAAGCCGGAAATCTTGCTCGGCGGGATGAGTGAATCCATCTGCGTGTTGATGGAGGTGGAAACATCCTGCCGGTTGATGGAAATGGACT
>OGDQ01001301.1_pt1 | contig 15089 bp, 6 predicted proteins | sample 1570451 | NCBI WGS metagenome assembly OGDQ01 (sample SAMEA2582171, study PRJEB24529) | metagenome | biome: Human gut stool | place: China | collected 2011 | reverse complement strand
GTTTACATTGGTATGATAGCCGGAGTGGGAAAATCATATCGTATGCTTCAGGAGGCGCATGAACTGCTGGAAAATGGTGTGGACGTGAAAATCGGCTATATCGAGACTCATGGACGCACCGGGACGGAAGCGATGCTACAAGGACTTCCTGTCATTCCGCGACGTAAGATCTTCTACAAGGGAAAGGAGTTGGAAGAAATGGATTTGGATGCCATTATCCGTCTTCATCCCGAAATTGTGATAGTGGATGAACTGGCACACACCAATGTGGAAGGGAGTCTGAATGAGAAACGTTGGCAAGATGTAATGACATTGCTGGATGAAGGAATCAATGTGATTTCGGCAATTAATATTCAGCACATTGAAAGTGTGAATGAAGAAGTACAGGAGATTACGGGTATTGAAGTAAAAGAACGGGTCCCCGATAGTGTGATTCAGGAAGCGGATGAGGTGGTGAATATTGACTTGACAGCAGAAGAACTAATCACTCGGTTAAAAGCGGGAAAGATTTATCGTCCGGAAAAGATTCAGACTGCGCTCGATAATTTTTTCCGTGCAGAGAATATATTACAATTGCGTGAGTTGGCTCTGAAGGAAGTAACTCTTAGGGTAGAGAAGAAGGTAGAGAATGAAGTGGTGATGGGAGTAGCTGTCGGGTTGAGGCATGAAAAATTTTTGGCATGTATCAGTAGCCATGAGAAAACACCGCGACGAATTATCCGAAAGGCAGCGCGATTGGCAACGCGATATAATACGACTTTCATTGCTTTGTATGTGCAAACTCCGAAAGAGAGTATGGATAGGATTGATTTGGCTAGGCAACGTTATCTGTTGAACCATTTTAAATTGGTAACGGAATTGGGGGGAGAAGTGTTGCAGGTACAGTCTAAAGATATCTTAGAGAGTATTGTAAAGGCATGTAGAGACAAGCAGATTTCAACAGTTTGTATGGGATCACCTGACTTGGGATTACCGGGAGCTATCTGTTCCGTATTGAAATATAGAAGATTTTTAAATAATTTGTCGCAAGCTAATATAGATTTGATTATACTTGCATAATATTAATCCGTATGAAAGTTATGAATATTAAAACGAAACTGGTGCTAGGCATTGGGATGCTGGCAGGAATGATAATTTTGCTGGTAACACTTTCTGTAGTTAACCTTCAGATTTTGACAGCAACGGAACCTGATAGTCCTGCTGCTATGCCTGGATTGGAGCGAGCTTTATTGTGGATTTCTATCACTGGGGGTATTTGTATATTTACTGGATTGGGGTTGTTGTACTGGCTACCACGTAGTATTAGCAAACCTGTGAAGGAATTGAAAGATGGTATTCTTGAAATAGCCAATCATAATTATGAGAAACGTCTCGACATGAGTGACAATGAAGAGTTCCGTGAAGTGGCTGACAGTTTCAACCGGATGGCGGAACGTTTGACCGAATATCGTGCAAGTACTTTGTCGGATATTCTTTCAGCTAAAAAGTTTATAGAGGCTATTGTTAATAGTATTGACGATCCGATTATCGGTCTGAATACGGAACGTGAGATTTTGTTTATCAATGATGAGGCATTAAGTATCCTGAATATGAAACGGGAAAATGTGATTCGTAAATCGGCAGAGGAACTTTCTTTGAAGAATGACTTGCTCCGCCGGCTAATTCGTGAGTTGGTGACGCCAAGTGATCAGAAAGAGCCTTTAAAAATTTATGCAGATAATAAGGAAAGTTATTTCAAGGCTTCCTACATTCCGATTAACAATACGGATGCGAAGAAGGATGAATCAAAAAAGTTAGGAGATGTGATTTTATTGAAGAATATAACCGAATTTAAAGAGCTTGATTCGGCAAAAACTACTTTTATCTCTACGATTTCACATGAACTGAAAACTCCGATCGCTGCTATCATGATGAGTCTTAACCTATTGGAAGATAAACGGGTAGGAGCTTTGAATGATGAGCAGGAGCAACTGTCCAGAAGTATTAAAGAGAATAGTGAGCGTCTGCTTAGCATTACGGGGGAACTGCTGAATATGACTCAAGTAGAAGCCGGTAAGCTCCAATTGATGCCAAAGATTACGAAACCGATTGAATTGATTGAATATGCAATTAAGGCTAATCAGGTGCAAGCTGACAAATTCAATATTCAAATTGAAGTGGAATATCCGGCAGAAAAAATCGGCAAACTGTTTGTTGACAGTGAAAAGATTGCATGGGTATTGACAAACTTATTGAGTAACGCTATACGTTATTCAAAAGAGAATGGTCGTGTGATTATCGGTGCCAGACAAGACGGGAATATGATTGAATTGTATGTGCAGGATTTTGGGAAAGGCATTGATCCGCGTTATCATCAAAGTATATTCGATCGTTACTTCCGTGTTCCGGGTACGAAAGTACAAGGTAGTGGTCTGGGATTGTCTATTTCCAAAGATTTTGTGGAAGCTCATGGTGGTACGTTGACGGTAGAGAGCGAATTAGGTAGGGGTAGCCGGTTTGTGATGCGGTTGAAAGCATAGAATTGGAATTTATGATTAAATAATAATTCCCTTGATATATTTATTTGAACCCGTCGGCTCACGCGATAGCTCGTGAAACACCGACGGGAACTTTATTCTAGAATAACATTTCTATTTTATAACTTCTATAATATAAGGTGCATATTATGGAGATGATTTTTTTCATTGAATTATATATCTATAAAACTCTTTCAATCATCGTTATTAAATAATCACATTTTCCACGTTCAATATCATTGCGAGCTAATGAACGGGCTTGTATCAAATAGTGATATGCACTCTTTAATTTGTTATAACAAATGGCTTCAATGTCTGTACCTGAATAGAAATTTATAGCAGTAGTCGGCTCCATACCAGTACGTTCTTCCAGATGACTGGCATAAGTAGAAGCTGTTAGTAATTCTAATGTATGCAACCTATGGTTGGGGTATTTATTGAGGGCTATGGAAGTCACTCCTGTTGATACAGCCTTATCAATGGCCTTTAATGTCGGACACATTCCTTTCAAAGAACTGATATATACAGACAGTTGCGCAATCAATGGAGCACTTAAAGGTTTCCCACTTAAAGTTTCTTTGAATAATTGTTTCTCTATATCATTCAAATATGCTTCTTGGGTATAAGGTGTAGTTGATTTTTCTACGCTTAATCCCATACGCATCAAACGAAACATTAAAGGCATCATCGGATATCCATTATTGTAAATCCATGTTGACATATCAGAATTGACACCACCTAAGCGTAAAAAATCCTTATTAGAGTCCAGCCAACTTAAATTATAGAAGGTACTGAATATCTTTTGTAAGACTTTCCTTTGCATATCTGCCGATACCGGTTGATATGAAGGTACGTTGCTTTTTTCGTTGGCTTCATTGATATAAATACCTCCGATATAAGAAGATACAGGTGACAATGTTTTATTGATTAATTCAATAATCGCAAAATCAGGGAATAACTCCCGATAATCATTAGGGATATTATCGTCGTGAAGCCAGGCAGGACTATTTTTAACTATATATTTCACATGAGCAATTTGTGCATCTAAAGAGGCTATCGGATCATTACCTAAATCAAAATTTTGGCAACGCGGGTCTGTAGCATAAGCTGGTGAACGCTTTCCATAGAAATAGCGTGGATCTCCATCGTGTTCCATAGCCCATTTCTGCAAGATGTCTGATTCATTCTCACTGGTGGCGGCATATAGATATTTGAGTGTAAATGCATCACATACTCCCGGTTTATTGATAATTAATGCCACTCCTTTTTCTTTATCACCGGGTTGTGCCAGATAATTATATAATACGTTGTCCATGACTGAAGCTGTGATACCATATTTTTGAGTAAATTCAGGAGAACGCAGTTCTTCTGGGGAGTATGCTGCAGAACCAGCCAAATTAGTTGCCAATCCCAAACTAAGGCCAAATGCTTTTAGCATACGTGCTGTCAGATTCTCACAAATTACCTCATCAGCAATGTAATAAGTCCGGAAGCGCGGATCGACTTCTGCCATTTGGTATACTCCATTACGGCGTACGCTGACGGCAAGGTCACGTGGTACTCCTATCTTGGTACTTAAAATTTCTCCAGTGCGTAAGTCTGTGACATTGTATGCGGTAACTTCCGAGTTGTTGTTATTCAGAAAAGCAATCGTATTTATCATTGGGTTATTAGCACGGAAAGTTGAATCTTTCTCATATGGTTTTATTATGATTGGTTTTCCTATTCCTAAGTCTTCAAATATTATATTCCATTCATCTGCACTTTTTTGGATGGCTTTTACCCAGTTGTCCTGAATCAGAGTATCAATGTAGAAGACAACAGGTTGTTGCGTCGTTATATTACGACGTGTTACATAATATCCTTTCTTGAAACGTTTTTCATTACGATAGTCTGTGTATGAGATATACCCTGTTCCTACGCGTGGGTTGGCTTCGCGGGTGTTCATTTTTTCTTTCGATAGTAGGGCTAATGTTGTTTGTACTGACATTGTTAATTCCGGTTGTTCTTTGGAGACAAAGCCCATGATGCTGATGCTCAACTTTGCAGTACAGTTTTGAGTGATGCTGATACAATTGTCGAATGCGTCTGCAGAGTCCACAAAAGATGTTTTACTTTGGGGAGAAGCACTTACAATTGTGAGCATACCTCCATAACTGCGTCCGCTAAGATTGAGCACATCTTTATTGGAACAAGAGAAATAGGAAGTGGCATTAAATACAACAGCCGTTGAATCGCTGGTGTATCCTTCAATTGGAAATGCTTTGTAAATAGCATTACTACGAGATAATGCAAAAGCCGCTTCTTGATTATCGTCCTGTTCGTTGAGGCGAACATTGTATTTTGGATCTCGGAATAATATTAATGAATCGGTTTTATCAATAATCAGATACCTACTTTGAGCTGCTTTTGTGCCTGCCAGCGAAATATCACTTGCAGTAGTGATGGCAGAGTTTACTAAAAAATCACGTCCCATTAATTCAACCGGTAGTTCCAGATAAATCTTATCCTCGTACTGGTGAACTGTGATTGTCCCTTTATTGACTGTATGTTTCTTCTTATCTTTGAAAAGCTTATCGTAGACACTCTTTTTTTTCTTTTGAACACTATCAGTCTGTTGTTCAGTTTTTGTTTTTCCTTTTTTCTTCTTAGAGCGGGCATTAGCTTCATTTGCTGATCCGATAATCAGCAAAATTGGCATCAACCATAAAAATAGTTTTTTCATCTTTTGTCCCTCCCTTATTTTAAGTTGATGTCGAGCATTTTTAATAATAATTCATAGTGAGCTTTCGTCTTTCCTGATGCACTGGCTGCCTTTTGCTTCATCAGTTGTTTCGCTTTAGCTATATATGCGTATACATCTGCCTGTGTAACTTTAGCTGTCATAGAAAAACGATTCAACGGTTTCCATTCAAAACCTGCTACAGGGTTGTGCATAACATCCTCTTTGATGGCATGTCCTTGGCAACAAGTATATCCGAATTGGCGGTGATTGATGTCTAATAGCTTTTCTCCGGCCAATGCTTTCCCGGCTCCTTTGATTGTGAAGCCGGCAGTTTGCATCATCATGTAAACATATTGTTTCTGCAGATTCATCTGGGATTCTGTTAATGTACGTCCGGAAATAGTTGGTTTCCAAACAAAATTGTATATCATGTTGAAAGCCTCGGCAGCAGTAAATGAATCTTTTTCTAATCCTTCGTATTGTGATACTTGAAAAGGTAGAGGCAGTATATATCTCAACATGAAGTTTTGAATAGTTTGTTTAGGGGAACCGGAAACCGGAAATTTAGTTAACAAGTTTTTGTTGTCAAGCCAATCCAGATCGTTATAAATCTCGAATAGGTAATTCAGGGCTTCTTTTTGTTGTGCCTTCGGAATTTGTGCAAAACGTGGCATTGTGTCCCCTTCTTTAACTTCGTTGACAAAATAGCCACCTACATTGCCTGCTACATGGGTAACGTACATTGCAAGTTGTTCTACGATACCAATAAATAAATCTTCACGGTATTCGTATGTATCGTCACCTTCGGAAATCCAATTTTCCAAATTATTCATGATATACTTAAGGTTCTTGATGCCATATCGAGTTGCTTTCATAGAGTTGTCACCAATATCTTCTGTTTGTGAACGGGGATCAACAACTCCATATACTTGTTGTTTTCCATATCGGTACACAGGATTTTCTTTAATGGCATCAGTGATCCATTTGCTTGTTATAACTGCTTCTTCGTCTGCAGTATTAACATTAAAAATCGGAGTATATGTCCATTTAATGAGGTATTTGTCGTATTCACCAAAGCGGGGAGGAGTTAATTTAACACCACGCTCTTTATCACCTGGTTGTGCTACATAGTTGAAGCGGGCATAGTCCATGATGGAAGGAGTGGTGCCATACTTTTGCGTGAATTCTGGTGAACGTAAAGAATCTACAGGGAAAGTGGAAGAAGCTCCCATGTTATGCATAAACCCTAGACAGTGGCCGATTTCATGAGAAAGTACATAGCGTAATGCATCTCCAACCATTTCATCTGGGATATTGACTGTGCGTACATCTTTATCGGCTTGTGCTGTTTGCACGAACAACCAGTTGCTGATAAGTTTGATAACATTGTGATATAGATATACGGAGGCATTTAGGATTTCTCCGCTTCGCGGATCTACCCATGATGGGCCCATCGCGTTCTCAATGCTTGATGGAGCATAGCGAACACATGAATATTTGATATTGTCCGGATCGAATTCCGGATCATCAGTCGGGAAATCTTTGGCTGCTATAACATCTTTGAATCCAATCTGCTCAAATAATTCATTCCATTGGGTGACTCCTTCTCGCAGATATGGTTTCCATTTTTCCGGGAAAGTATTATCGATGTAGAAAACAATCTGTTTAGTGGGTTTCACTTTCTCTCCACGTAAGTAGGCGGCGGTGTCGGACGGTTGTATATCCCATCGATTGGCATAGTAGACGGGTGCAGTTGTTTTAGCTCCCTCACCTAGTTGTTCGCGTTCGGTAAAGAATACACCGATACGGTAGTCTGCTATACGTGGACGATATGGCTTTTCTTTTAACAACATGATGGAACGTGTCATTTCTGCGGTGAATGGACGGTCTTTTATGAGTGATGTCCCTTGTGAATTGCTGACAGAGAATGTATATGACAGACAGCTTTTAATAGAAACATTATCTTTGAAAGCCTTGATTTGTGAAATGTAAGAGCAGTCAGATTGATAATTCTCTGTACGATTATACATTCCATAAATAGAATTTTTGTCGAAGGGACTCATCTTTTTATTGTCACTCAGGAAGACGCTGCTCATATCAAAAACGATAGCAGTAGAGTCATTATTGTATGCTTGAATCTTTTGGTTGCTTAAAATTGCTCCCAGTGTACTTTTGCATAAAGCTTCATCAATTTGTGTATTACCTGTAATATAATCAGTGTTTACCTGACGTAACTGTACATGTGTTTTATTGCGTGTAAACATAACATGGAGCAGATCGGTCGGTTTAGAACCTACTACTGCATTACCATTATCGGAAATACTAGTAACGGTGGAGCCAATGAGCATATCTTTATTGATTAAATCTACAGGAAGCTCAAAATATACTTTTCCGTCTAGCAAGTGTAGTGTAATTAGCCCCTTTGCTGTTTCATGTTTCTTTTTAAATAGTTTGTCGTATTCACTTTCTTTTTTTGCCGGAGTAGTCTGTTCCGTTTTTGTTTTCTTCTTTTTCCAGAAGAATGGAAATTTGCGTTGTGCATTGATAGTGGTAGCCGAGGCTACCACTAATACTGTGAGTAAGAGGATTTTTTTTCTCATATCAATCTGTTATTTATATTTTTAAGATGCGAATTTAGAAACTAATTGTTATTACATCATTGATTTTGTTGAAGCCATCATATATGAGAGCTTTGGAATTGTCTAAATCACCTGTTCCAACTTGTGATGTCATAGGAATAACATATAGCTTTCCTTCCGAATTGCTATTTTGTGTTGCTACGATGACTGCCTTATTATTCCAAGGAAGTTCAGGCATACTGGCATTGTTCCCGACAACATTATGAAGGTTTCTAGTGTAGTAACCTTGCTGGAAAAGTTTAGCTAGAGTGATGTTCTCGCCTGCTTCAGGGCTGAATTTGGCAACAGAATTAACTGTAGCTACATTTCCCATACCATAAATAATTGCATAAAGGCCTTGTTGAGTAGCAACGTATAGTACGTTCTCTTTTTTAGCAAAGAATACAGATACAGCTTGGTCGAGTAATATTTTCCCTTCATTAGGTATAGTGTATTTGCTTTGAGCTGTAGCTTCTATTGCGGGAGATATTTCAATAGTTTCTCCTAATTCTTCATTCCATTCTGTAACAGCAGCTACATAGTTGTTTAAAGTATAGATTGCGTATGTACCCGTATCATCTTGTTTTAGACAGAATGCAGTTTGTTTGCCATTTTCTGTAGTAATTGCTGCAATTGCTGATTGATTACCCATATCATTGGGATTGAAGGCATTATTTTCTTCATATCCTTTATAGGCATATTGATTAAATCCGGGACTGGTATAAGCTAAAAAAGAACCTTTTTCTTTGTCTAACCATACAAGGTAATAGCTAGAATTGGTCTCATCAGTATTATTGGCGTATATATTGTTATTGATGTTGCACCCGGCTACTGTTCCATCGGGAACAGCGAATATATTGGCAGCTTGTGGCATGAAACTATACATTCCATTATTAGTATTGGCAAAGAAACGTTGATGAGCCTTGAAAAAAGAAATAAATTTAAATCCTTCCGGTTTGAAAGGAAGTAGGTTCTCTGAGTCTGAATTACCATTTTCCGAGAAATCCTCGCAATTAAAACGACTACAATAACCTTCGGAGGTAATTGCCCAAACTTGATTAGTTTTATTACTAAAATTATTGAAAGCTAGGGAGGTTATAATATCTGGATATGGTGCTCCATTTGCCGTTTCCAGAATTTGGCGATATATTTTCTCCTCTTTGTCATATTGTTCGGATACTATCTGATTTTTAATGTAAGTAAAATCCGAAGTTTCTCCCTCGGAATCAGCTACAAGTAGCCCGCTGGTAAAAGTGCCTTGTACATATACTGTCCATATACAGGTGTTTTGTAGTTCTCCATTCCCTGTGTCAGTAACAGTTAGTAATAAGTAATAGGGTTGGGCTGAAACTGGGCGATTCATTATGTAATGGAGTTCTTTTTCGGTACTGATAACTTCTAATTCACCACCTGAACTGGGTATGTCGGTCAATGCCCATTGGTACTGAAGTCCTGGCTTTTCGGGTTGGATCTTAGGAGTAATATCCAGTTGCTCCTGATAACCTACATATTGTAGTTTTGCTATTCCGGTTGTATCAATAGTGACATATTCGATAGAACTGTCGGCAAATGTACTTTTATCATCATAGCATCCTGATAAACTAAATATGTTCAATAGAAGCAAGATGAGTATATAATAAATGTTACTTTTCATGATTTTTCTTTTTTAATGATATCTACTTTGAATAGGTTTACCGATGTTTTTTCCTCCATCGTGTACTAATGGATCGTTAGGGTGTTCTGCATTATATTTTTTTATATATTCTCCTATCTTTGCAGAGTAAGCTTGATATGAGTTGTCGTTATATATAAAAGAATATTTAGGTAAATATTTGTATCCGTCAGTATTATAAAATCCACTGTGAGCATTGGGATCGTTCCAATTAGTCCAGCCTAATGCGTCTACAATTACCCGTAATGCCTTATTACTGTAGCTATTATTACTAGTTGATAAATAGTTGGCTTCACCTGCTATTAGCATATTGTATGTTCGAGTATATACTGTGTTAGGAGGAGATGGAATTTGATTATTCCAACTGAGCTGTGATGTAATATACTCTTTAGGGCCTGCAGATAAATCATTGGAGCCTGTTAGTGATAATGTCAATATATAAGTTGTATTTTCCAGTTCTTCTGTATTATATAGCTTAATACGAATATGACCTGTATATTCATTGGCAGGAATGACTGCTTCTATGATTTCATAGCTCTCTTTGGGAGCCGTGGAAGTCTTTGAGTCAATGATGTAATTTACGATTCTTGAATTACTACTGACATTCCCTATTAACATGACTGGAATATCGTAAACAATTGCTTCTTCATCGTTAGTACCTGCATCCAAAAAGGAATAAGAAATATAGAAAGTTTCATCTAATTCATTGTAACCTAGTATGCTATCGGAAAAATTGCTATTGCGAACAGGAAACCTGACAGCAGCACTTTCTTCATTATAATAAGAAATATCACTTTTCTCGCAGCTTGTAATGCACATAGTAGATAGTACATAAAGTACAGTTGATAATAAATATTTTATTTTCATAAGACCATAATTTTATTATTGAACACGACCTGATTGCAATTCAAAATCCGGATAAGGAAGTAGGTATTCGGTATCACTCATTTCTTTACTAAAGTTGGGTATAGTGGTTGCATTAGTCCTTTTATAATAAAAGAACATAACCCCTTCAGATAGAAACTCTTTATGGTATTCTTTCCCTATTTCTGTAAGAATGTCAGCAGGCTCTAAATTTTCCAAATCATTATAAATCCCTCTGTTCTGTCGAATTGTATTTAAATATTTCAAAGCTTTTGTTGTGTTTGGAACTGTAGCACTGGCATAACATTCCGATGCGATGTAATATACTTCCGGCAGACGTATTAATGAAAGTTTGTCTTTATTGTACTCTGACAGCGATGAGCTTTGGTATACTTTTAGGGGGGTATATCCGGCAGTAGTGGCAGAGTTGCTTTGAGTTAATAGTTGAGTGAAACGAACGTCAGTAGATATATTTTCATACAGAGCTAATGCAGCATCCTCCTGTAGATACATTGCTTGTACATTTTTATCTTGATAATTGGGGAGTATATAAGATGCGAGTTTGTCTGTTAATTGAGGTACAGACAGAGAAAAAAGTTGTTCATTAGCTAAAGATGTATTGCTCGCATTGATTTCCCCTGCTTTCAGTAAATTGACGTAGGTATTTAAAGTTCTGCTATTAAAGCCTCCTTTGTCAATAAAGGATATGACTTCTTCTGCAGCTTCCAGTGCTTTCACTTTGCTTTCTTGGCTACCTTCCCATAAATAGGCACGGGCTTGTAATGCTTTTACTGCGTAATAATTTAGACGAAGCGTACGATTCTTGTAAAAACCTTCTGTGTTTATTCCTGCATAAAAGTCCTCACTGTGCTTTTTTGTGATAGGATCATACTCTCGGAGCAAATCGGCAGCTTCTTTTAAATCATTTTGTATATAAGTTAATATTTCAGCCCCTGTTGCTTGGGGAGTAATATCTTTAGATACAGTAGTGACGTATGGGATTGTTAATTTGTCGTTTAGTAGTGAAGCTCTGTTCGCCCAATCTCCATATCCGTAGAGTCTGAGTAGATCTAAATGTATGTAGGCTCGTATAGCTAAGAGTTCTCCTTTAATGACATGATAGTTAGTATCGTCAAAAATGTCTCTTTTCTCATCTATGTTTTTGAGTGCTTCATTAGCATTGACTATAACATTATAGCTTTTAGCCCAAATGTCCTCAATAATAGTATTTATATAGACACCTTTATATAAATAAGATTGAAGCTGGTGTTCTATTTGAGTACTGCTTGTTTCATTAACTAGAGTGAATTGGTGAGCTAATATTTCCAAAGCATGCCATGACAGAGTTTTCCCATATAAATCATCATCTGCCATGCCAATATAGCAACCTATTAAAGATTGTTGAAAACCTGTTTCTGTGCTATAGTGATCTTTTTCTCTAATTTCAGAGTTAGAAGTAACATCAAACCAGTCGCTGCACGAGGTCAATGTTACAATCGCTGTTAATATTGTGAATAAATATTTTTTCATAATTGTATTTCCTTTTTTAGAATGTAGCGTTTAATGAGAAAGACATTGTTCTTGCGAATGGATAGTTTAGTCCTCTTTCTACTTTGATGGAAGAAAATGTAGCAATATCGTTTATATAAAATGATAGACGTAAACGTTCCATATATAATTTTTGGTAAATAGAACTCGGAAACTCATAGTATGCGCTGATAGAGGATAGATTGAGTTCTTTACGGTCCTGTACAAAACGCGTAGTTGCACGTGTTCTTGTTGAAGAATTGAATTTTTTATATTGCGTTTGTTGTCCTGGAGTAGTCCAACGGCCCTGCAATAAACGACGGTCTACGTTATAGGTAATATCAGCATTTTCCACGCGATCGACTAATGTTGAATTATACATTTGACATCCGGCGAGATAACTCACTGTTGCACTCAGGCCAAAGCCGTTGTATTCAGCTGTGAATCCTGCTGTTCCGCGATATTTGGGAGTCGCATCTCCTGCAGCGACCATATCGTTGGCAGAATATTTGTAGGTATAAGCACCATCTTTCTTTATATAGATTTCATTTCCACTTTGCGGATCAATGCCTGCAGAGGGTACTGCCCATATCGTATTCATCGAAAGTCCGTCTTGATACATTAATACAGGGGCAGATTGATCTGCTTTTTCTGCCATTTTCATCATTTTCTCATTGTAGGCTCTCATACTTTCAGATAGACGTATAATTTTATTTTTAGTATATGTAAATGTTCCATATACATTGAAAAATCCTTTTTTATTTTGCCATACAGTATAGTTCGCCTTGGCTTCTACTCCAGAATTGCGTACTAAGCCTAAATTGTCTTTTACTATAGCGAAGCCGGTAGAAGTGGGTATAGATACATTGGTCAACATGTTTTTTGTATCTGCGGAATAATAATCGAAAGTTAAAGATAATTTTGCAATACGCATATCAAATCCTATATTGTAATCTTTCTTTTGCTCCCATTTGAGTTTAGGATTAGGCATATTGCTTAGGTATGCTCCGGTAAATCCTCCATAACTTATTCCTGTGTAATACTTATAGGTTGCAAGTGCAGCATTGGTATCGAAGTTCTGATTACCAGTAAGTCCTACGGAAGCGCGGAGCTTAAATTGTTTAAGCCAAGCAAGATTTTTTATAAAAGCTTCGTTATGTAGATTCCAACCTACGCCAAAAGACCAACTGTTAGCCCAACGATTGTCTGAACCATATAAAGAGGAAGCACTTTCTCTAATAGTTGCATCCGCTAAGTAACGATTGTCATAATCGTAAGATGCAGCTAATAGAAAACTAGCCTGTCGGTTTATACTGGAATATCCAATAGGAGTAACTCCTTCTGCATATTGTCGTGCGAAAGTTATATCTGCAATCTGGTTATTACCGAATCCTTCTGCTGTATGTTGATAAGCTGAAGATTTGTCTTCTGAAATGAAGAAACCCGCATTAGCAAAGATGGTATGCTTTCCGATTAGTTTATTATAATTAATATTAAGGTCACTTGAGATTGAATTGCTTTCTCCATTTTCTAGAATATATTTTCCGCGTTTGATCAATGTTTCCTCACTCGTATAATCTTTGAACATAGAATGGTTAGCTGGGTAAAAATCATCAGCTTTATCTCTTTGTTGTGATATACCTAAGCGTACTGTAGCTTTCCATGCCGGAGTAATATACCATTCTGCATAGAAATTATTGGTGAATCTTAAATAATTGGAAGTAAAACTGGTGCCGATGGTTGCATTATACATTGGATTGGCTACACGAGTCTGAATATTGTCTGGAAATTCTACCCAACGCAATAGATTACCATTTTTATCCGTAGCTGCCCAGTATGGATTCATTCTACTATATTCACTGTAGCTACCATAGGGCGAATCATTACTTTTATTGACTAAAATAGATAGAATATTTTTAAATATGAGATTCTTGTGTCTATATGAGATGTTGAAGTCTCCTGATATATTACGGCGATCAGACCCTTTCATAACACCTGTTACTTGATTGTAGGTAACATCTATGATGGCTCGAAGGTTTTGTGAATCTCCTAATTCTATATTTAAGTTATGCTTATGGCCAATTCCTGTGCGTAAAGGCTTGGACAGCCAATAGGTATCTAGCCCTTCCATTACATTTTTTTTACGTTCGTTATATAGTCTTGTAAGTTCTTCTTGGTTGACGTTATCATCATGGGTATATACTCCATCCAAACGCTCTGCTTCCAGCTTCTCCCAGGCATTACATAAGTCGTAGCTTGTTAGATCCGGCATTTCTAATGAAATACTTCCATTGTAGGTGACTCGTTGTTGATTACCTGTTAAACGTTTTGTTTCAATGACAATAACTCCATTGGCGGCTTTTGAACCATATAATGCTTTTGCAGATGCATCCTTTAAAATAGTAATGCTCTCAATGCGGTTCATATCCATATCCATAACAGTTTCAGCTGTTGTTTCAAATCCATCTAAAATAAATAGTGGTTGATTTGGTTGATTTTGATAGTTACTTTTTAATGAGCTGGTTTCAGTCGTAGGGAAGCTGGATGTACCACGCATTGACATACTCGGAGTCGTATTAGGGTCAGAACCCATATTAAAGTTATCCGCAATATATAATGTAGGATCAAGATTTTTTAAACTTTGGAACACATTTTGATTACCCACTCGCATCAAATCTTTATTCGAAATAGTCGTTGCCGAACCTGTAAAACTTTCAGCTTTACGCGTATAGATGCCGGTGACAACAACTTCGTCTAATTTTGTATCACTTTTTAAGGTGATATTCTTTCTTACATCATTTCGTCCGCTATTTATCATCACCTGTTGTGTGGACATACCAATATAAGAAAATGTGATAGTACAAGGTGTGTGCTGCGGTACTTCAATGCTAAATTTACCGTTATTATCGGTTATGGCAAAGCGTTGTAGATCGCTAATTACAACATTAACACCAGGCAAAGGATATCCTTCTTCATCTGAAACGATACCAGTTGCAATACGTTTATTTCCTTGTTGTTCTACTTTAGAGATAGTGACAATATCCCTCTCCATGCTATAGGTAAGTCCTGTGCCATTGAGAACAATGCGTAGTACATTATCCACCGTTTCATTTTTTACATGGATAGTGATGGGTTTCAGTGACTTTGTCTGTTCTGTGTTGTAGACA
>OGDQ01001272.1_pt1 | contig 15427 bp, 10 predicted proteins | sample 1570451 | NCBI WGS metagenome assembly OGDQ01 (sample SAMEA2582171, study PRJEB24529) | metagenome | biome: Human gut stool | place: China | collected 2011 | reverse complement strand
TTAAAAAGTAGTTGTATTTTTGTGCAGTGAAAATGACGAATTTAAACGTACGTTTTTTCGCCATTTTTCTTTTCACATACCTATACTTCTTATTAATAACGACTTACATTACAAAAAAGCAACTAAAACCATACAGAAAAGTAACTGTTTTCAACCACTCGCCAAGTCTCCACACATCTCCATTAAAATAAAGATTATCAATCATATACAAAATAATTTCCTTTTATCCTCATCGGAGGCGAAAAACGGCAAAAACAGCAGATTTCATAATTTCCTCCTGGAAAAGCCTCCCCTTTTGTTAAAGATATACAAAATACGGAGTATTGGCTGCTTAGCATAATAATGGTATCAAGACTTGCAAAACCTTACATTATTATATATCTTTACATCAGCGTCCGTCACAAGCGGATCAAATGACTACAACACATTATATAATATATGAAAGAAAAAATCAACGCTTCCGCCATCCCGGACGCTTACCTACTCTGCCTGAACCAAGACTGCCCGAAAGCCACTGGCTGCCTGAGGCGCATCGCCGAGCAACAAATCAGTGATAAAGTGAGACTATGGCGGGTCATCAGTCCCAAATACCAAAAGAACCAAACCAGCGACTGCCCCTATTTCCGCCCTTCCGGCAAGCAGACTTATGCACTCGGTTTCATCGGGATGCTGGAGCAGATGCCCTACCGGCAAATGCAAGAAGCTGCCAGCAGGCTCTTGAACCATTTCGGGCGCAGAACATACTATCGAGTGCGCAAAGGCGAACGGCCTCTCTCGCCGAACGAGCAAAAAAGCATTTTGAAGATACTGGAACAGTGCCATGTCGGTGATCCGGGCAAGTTCGATGCCTATTTCGAAACATACGACTGGTAGCCTGTGACCGGTTACATACCGATGTAACTGTTGTGCCATACCTATGTAACGGCTGTTTCCTGCCGAGGGAACGACTGTGCCATGCCGAGGAAACTGCTGTGCCATGCTGATGGAATTTGTGTGGCACTACTGTGTCACACAAATTATCCCTCGTCGAACAATTGATACCCCTGTAAAGAAAGGAACCGATTCCCTAATAAAAAAAGAAGCCTCTCTTCACAGAGGGGCTTCTTTTTTATATCGAAAATAACCAATAAAAACTTTCCGATATAGTTAATCATCTTATATGCTTACATAATTAGCAAAAGGTTTTGATATAGCGATTATACTAATAGTGTTACTTTCTTAATGACATTGCAAAGATACGGGCACCTCCGGCCTCCTACAATACCTATATGTGAGTAAAAAAATGCCTTTTGCTACCTAATCAGGGTGATATTTAAACAAAAAGAACCGTTTTTCTCAAAACAGTTCTTCTTTTGTTGCAAGGAAAACCAATAAAAATCCCCGCTGTTGTTATTTACTTTAAAATAAACATTACATTGACATTCTATCGATAAGGTTCCGGTCGACGATTATACCTAATCATGATACATAATTGACAGAAGCAAAGGTATGAGCGGACAATCATTAACACAATACCTACAAATATGTATATTTGTCTTTACCCTCCCTAATTATAGGGATTTCATGATATTTTTCTTGTGAAAATGCACACAATACCTACAAATAGGTAACATCGACACCTTTTTACCTACTAATTGCGATTGCACACCGTTCGTAGCCCCTCTAATTTTGCCAAAAATTAAAAAACGCAATGAAAAGGTTAACTAATTTATTAGCAATCACTCTACTAACCTCTTGTGCAACGGCTTTTGCACAAGAACAAGAAGAAACAACGACAGGAAAATCCGCAGTGGAACAATCCGCAGATATTTATGCCTCCGGATATAACAAATTCCGCTTCGGCGGATATGGGGAAATCCTCGCGAACTTTATGGACTACGGCATCAACCGCTTCCGGGGTACGGACAACGGAAGCAAGAAAGACCATCGCAATTCGATCTCCATTCCTCGTTTTGTCCTGGCTTTCGATTACAAATTCAATTCCCAATGGATATTAGGAGCAGAAATAGAATTTGAGGCAGGAGGTACGGGAAGTGCCTATGAGATAGAGAACACAGAAAACGGAGAATATGAAATGGAGGTGGAAAAAGGCGGTGAAGTCGCTTTGGAACAATTCCACATCACACGTCTTGTCCATCCGGCCTTCAATGTCCGCGCCGGCCATCTGATCGTCCCGGTCGGCTTGACCAACGAGCAGCACGAGCCGATCAACTTCTTCGGGACTTCCCGTCCGGAAGGCGAAACGACTCTCCTTCCTTCCACCTGGCATGAAAACGGTATCGAAGTGTTCGGTACGTTCGGCCGAGGCTACACACGTTTCAACTATCAGGCTTTGGTCGTTGCCGGATTGAACGCCAACGGTTTCGACCGTAATACATGGGTTGCCGGCGGCAAGCAGGGACTGTTCGAAACAGACAACTTCACCTCGCCGGGCTACGTGGCCCGCCTGAACTATTTAGGGGTACCGGGATTGAAAATAGGCGGTTCCTTCTACTATTGCCACAACACAGGAGCCAATTCCGACAAACCGGAGACCTACGTCAAATATGGGAACATACCTTTGCGCATCTATACGGCCGACCTGCAATATAAAAACAAATATGTCACCGCACGTGCCAACATGATATACGGTAATCTGAGTAAAGCCGACGACCTCAGCAACGTCAACAACCACCAGAGTGGCGGTTCTCCTTACACACAGACAACCCCGATCGCCAAACGTGCGGTCAGCTACGGTGGTGAAGTGGGCTTCAACCTGCGTGCGGTTTGCAAAGACAACAGGAATGTGCCTGTAATCTATCCGTTCGTTCACTACGAATACTACAACCCGCAGGAGAAAGGCGAAGGCAAACACACGATGGACTTACGCAACAAAGTAAGTATGTGGACAGCCGGCGCCAACTGGTACGCTCTACCTAACCTTGTCGTAAAAGCGGACTACACGACACGCAAAATCGGAGGCGGTAAATATAACAGTGAAAACGAATTCAGCCTGGCTATCGCCTACATCGGCTGGTTCCTCAGCAAATAAAAACAACATAAACAATTTAATAACTTATCAATAAAATGAAAAAGAAAAATTATTTCTATCTGGCAGCCTTATCGCTCGCCATGACATTCTCAATGGGAGCATGTAGCGACAACGACGATCCCACGCCTGATGGTGGCGGAAAAGATCCGGTTAGCCTGGACTACAGTTCTGAAAACGCCGTTGCATGGGGTAACTATATGTACAACGTGGCAATGTTGCTGAACAACGATGCGACCACGCTCTACAATTCCTGGGTAACGGATTATGTCGACGAGCAAGGTTCACACGGTCCATACGCCACGATCTTCAAAGATCAGACTGCCGGCGCTTACCAAAGCCCTCTTTCGTGTATCGAGGAAATGATCGAAAGCGGTATGTGGAACATCGCCAACGAAGTCGGTGACGCCAAGATCAAAGACCCGTATACCAAATATACCAGCGGTGACAAGGAAGGCGGTCTTTATGCCGTCGAATCATGGTATAGCTGGCACTCACGAGACGACTATACGAACAATATTTTCTCCATCCGTAACACCTACTACGGCCGTATCGACGACAACGACGTGTCCAAAGTAGACGGAAACCTGAGCGCTTTCAACTCTTACAAGGATTTCGACGATGAAGGGGATATCGCAGAGCACTCGCTTTCTAAACTGATCGCTTCTACCAATCCGGATCTCGACGAAGAAATCAAAACACTGATTTTCGCTTCTGCAAAGGCGATTCAGGCTATTCCGCAACCGTTCCGCAACAACATCGACAGCGAAGAGGCTGTTGCTGCAATGAACACCTGCATGGAACTGGCCAACCTGCTGTTGAACGAAGTAAAGCCGTATGTAAACCAGACTTTCGGTGACCCTGAATACGACGATGATTTGGATGCGATAGCCGAACAGTTTGTCGATGCAGTCGTTCTTCCGACTTATAAAGACTTGCAGGAAAAGAACAAGCTTTTGCTGGATGCGGTAAACCAGTTCAGACAGAACCCGAGCAACGACAACTTCGAAAAGGCCTGCAACTTATGGATTACGGCCCGCGAACCGTGGGAAAAGAGCGAAGCTTTCCTTATCGGACCGGTTGCCAACTTAGGCTTGGACCCGAACATGGACAGCTGGCCTCTGGACCAGAACGGTATCGTACAGGTATTGAATTCCCAGAACTGGGATGATCTGGAATGGAGCGGAAACTTCGACGAAGAAGACGAAGCCATCGGAGCTGCACAGAGCGTACGTGGTTACCATACATTGGAATATCTCCTGTTCAAAGACGGACAACCCCGTACTGTCGACGGAGCAAAATAAACATGCCTCTGAGACTACAAACTTGATAATAGATCATGACAAACCTTGAAGCAGCAGACAAATGCCCGCTGTTTCAGGGTTTCAGAGTTATTACACAATGTGACTCGCGTTATTCGGAAACAAATTCAGAAAACCAATAAAATGATATGAAGCAATCTTACCTGTTAGCATCCTCGCTATTCCTGCTCTTTTCATGCGTAGCTTGTGAAGAGGACGATAAAATGGATATGGATAAAATAGATGTCCCGAACGGATATGCGCTGTCAGCAGGGACTTCAACGATTTTCCTAAACTCATCGGTCGCCTATGATACGAACGCCGACTGGATAACAGGAGCCAACTCGATCCGTTTCAACAACGGCGACGGCCTCTACGACGACGTACGCACCAGTAACAACGGCGACGGAGGTGGCCTCGGACCTGTCTATGCCGGTTATTCTTGCGGCAGTTGCCACCGCAATGCAGGAAGAACCAAACCGACATTGTGGGAGAACGGCGGATCAGGCAACTACGGTTTCTCTTCCATGCTGGTTTATATCTCCCGTCGCAACGGTGCTTTCTTCCGCGACTATGGGCGTGTATTGCACGATCAGGCCATCTACGGCGTCAAACCAGAAGGTAAGCTGTCCGTCACATACGACAAACAGACTTTTTCTTTCCCCGACGGGGAGACTTACGAACTATGCAAACCTAATTACACGATAACCGAATGGTATAAAGACAGTATCGCCCCGGAAGATTTGTTCTGTACCGTACGCATCCCGTTACGCCACGTCGGCATGGGACAGATGATGGCTATCGACCGTCGGGAAATCGAAGCACTCGCAGCCAAAAGCAATTATCCTGAATATGGCATCAGCGGACGTTGCAACTATATCACCGAAAAGGGCGTCACCGGTGTCGGCCTTTCCGGTAACAAGGCACAGCATCTCGACCTGACCGTCGAACTGGGCTTCTCAAGCGATATGGGTGTGACAAACAGCCGCTATCCGGAAGAGATTTGCGAAGGGCAGGCTCAGATCAACCAGGGCAGCATGATGGGACTCTCGTACGACCAGCTCGACATATCGACCGCCGATATGGAAGATGTGGACCTTTATATGCAAAGCCTCGGCGTTCCGGCGCGACGCAACATAAACGATCCGCAGGTCATCTTGGGAGAACAAAAGTTTTACGAGGCAAAATGTCATCTCTGCCACGTCACTACATTGCATACGCAAGCGGGCGGTTCCACTCTGCTCAACGGCACACGTTTGCCTTGGCTCGGCGGACAAACCATTCATCCTTATTCGGATTTCCTGCTACATGACATGGGGTCGGAAATCATGGGAGTCGGGTTGAACGACAATTATGTCAGCGGCTTGGCACGAGGAAACGAATGGCGTACCACGCCGCTCTGGGGTATCGGACTGCAGGAGAAAGTCAACGGTCATACCTATTTCCTCCACGATGGACGCGCCCGCAACCTGACCGAAGCCATCATGTGGCACGGTGGCGAAGGAGAAGCCTCCAAAAATTTATTCAAACAAATGAGCAAGGAAGAGCGTGAGGCAGTGATCGCATTCCTCAACTCCTTATAATTTATCCATAAGACAAACTAAAATGAAACAACTGATAATCATAATTGCAGCATTATTACTCTTGCCGTTGTCCGCCATAGCCCAATATGAGGAAGATACGGAAAACGGTGTCGTATCACTAAACGGCAAAGAAGGTTTTACGATCGCCACCAAAAAGGGGGATTTCGTTTTCAAACCTTATATGCTGGTTCAGACCAGTGCCAATATCAATTACTACGATGATGAAGGACTGGACCCGGCCTACAATCAGGATAATATACACAACAGCGGTTTCTCGATCCCTTATGCCATCCTCGGTTTTACGGGCAAGGCATTCAACCGGGTGACATTCAACCTCTCCATCAATGCAGCCGGAAGCGGAGGGAACATCTTGCAACAGGCTTGGTTCGACGTGGAGATGAAGAAAAGTTTTGCTATACGTGTCGGCAAGTTCAAGACTCCGTTCTCACACGCTTACCTGACTACGTTGGGCGAAACGTTAATGCCGACATTGCCGACATCGCTCACCTCATCCGTTATCCTGCCTTATTCTCTTAATGCCGTGACACCAAATATCGGCATGGGATTCGATCTCGGAGTGGAAGTGCATGGATTGGTAAAGGAGAAGTTCGGCTACGAAGTGGGGATCTTCAACGGAACGGGAAGTACCGTCAACGTAGCGTCCAAAACGTTCAGCGACGACTGGCATATCCCGTCATTGCTGTATGCCGGCCGCGTCACTTACATGCCGAAAGGCGTCATGCCGTCCAACCAGGGCAGTCCGAACCGTTTGAAGGAAGACAAAATGCTGTTCGGCCTTTCCACTTCATTGAATGTGGAGAGCGAGAGCGAAAGTACGAACGACTTCCGTGCAGGAGCTGAATTCGCCATGCTGAAGAACCGCCTGTACCTCGGTGCTGAAATCTATTATATGAACGTAGGTTTTACCAAACGGCAGAAAATCAACGAGAGCTATAATTACTTAGGAGGGTATGTGCAAGGCGGTTATTTCGTTACCAATAAATTGCAGGCGACAGCCCGCTATGACTTCTTCAACCGCAATGGATTGGACACAAACGGTTTCCTGAATATGCCGGCCGTCGGATTCAACTATTTCTTCACCGGCTGTAACCTGAAACTGCAAGCCATGTATCAATTCATCGGGCGTACCGGACACGACACACAGCTTGATCGCGACAACGACGACTTAGGATTGGCCATGCATTCCGGAACTGTCTTACTTCAGTACACTTTCTAATCTCAACGTCATGAAAAAAGAAATTTATTCATTCATCTCCGGGCTGTTGCTCTTTTCCGGTCTTGCCATCTCCTGTGACGACGGCAAGATATATGATGAAAACAATCAGACGGAAAGAGAGGGAGGGACGGTGAAGTTGACCGCCAAAATCAGCGGGGTAGATTCCTGGCCGGGCGGTTACAGCGTCGTGCTGGCCGGATTCACTCCCGACAATGCTTTCGCCCAAACAGCAAAAGGGATTAGCCAGACAGACGACGGGACGATAGACATGGTCTTGGCCGGTACTCGGATGTCTAGGGGAATCCCAGCGAGGTCACACAGATCGAAGTTTGTGTCATCAACAAGCTGCGCAAAAGGATCGCCAGTTTTTATGCCGCCGACTATACGGAACAGGCGGATACTATACGGCTGAACGCCGGAAATCTGGACGCCGGTATGTTCAACAGCGTCCAGACCGAAATCTTCAACCGTTCCTGTACGGCTTGCCACGGAGGGAGTACGGAACCTGCTGCAGGGCTGTACCTTACGGAAGGTAAAAGCTACAAGGCGCTGGTCGATGTCGTAGCCGATAAAAGCGAGGAAGGGCTGAAGCTGGTCAAGCCGGGAAGTGCGGAGGAAAGTTTCTTGCACGTCATCTTGCACGAGAACATTGTCAAATACGATCATACCAACATCATTACAACGTCCAGCACCCTGACGTTGCTTGACGATTGGATCAATAACGGAGCTAAAGAATAAGAGAAAGCACATATTACATGGATTATATCAAAAAGACATATACAGACAAAGCTGTCGAAGTTCAAATTTCTTCTTTTGCCGGGAAAGGCGGGGAAAGAGATTTTCACGTACTGCTCGGTATTACAGACCAAACATTGCCGTTTTCCGGACAACTTCAGAACCTCCAGCAGGCCTATGCGGCAGTTGTCCAAGAGGCATTACCCAAGAATGCGACTGCCGTTTTCCGACGCTATTTCCTGAGCGACACAGCCAACCAGGCCGATTTAGTGATGGCCTGGGAATGCGAAAATTCCTATTGCCCGCTTTCCGTTGTGGAACAGGCTCCACTGAACGGGAGCAAAATAGCCATGTGGATTTGGTTCCAGACCGGTATCACCGTCGAAACGATCAAAAACGGAATGTCGAAGGCCAAACACAACCACTATACACAATACTGGACCGGAGGCTCTTGCAACAGAGCTTCCAACTCCGAATACCAGACACGACTTTTGCTGAACGATTACGTGTTGCAACTGACCGAACAGGGATGCAAATTGGCAAACGATTGCATCCGTACTTGGTTCTTCGTCCAAAATGTGGATGTCAACTATGCCGGTGTCGTCAAGGCTCGCAAAGAGGTTTTCGTCACGCAAGACCTGACGGAAAAAACTCATTATATTTCCAGTACGGGAATAGAAGGACGCCATGCCGATCCGAATGTTTTTGTCCAGATGGATACCTATGCCGTAAAAGGTTTGCAACCCGGGCAAATCCAGTTCCTCTATGCTCCCACCCATCTGAATCCGACCTACGAATACGGGGTGACTTTCGAACGGGGGACAGCCGTAACCTATGGCGACCGGAAACAAATCTTCATCTCCGGAACCGCGAGCATCGACAACAAAGGCGAGATCGTATATCCGGGGGATATCCTGAAACAGGCGGAACGTATGCTGGAAAATATCGACGTCTTATTGCAGGAAGCGGGTGCCGGATTGCAAGACATTATGCAGGCGATCGTCTACTTGCGTGACCCGGCCGATTATGTCGTGGTCAAGCAATATATCGAAAGCCGGTATCCGTCGTTCCCCCATCTGATCGTACATGCTCCCGTGTGCCGTCCGGGCTGGCTGATCGAAACGGAATGCATAGCTGTCGTACCGGCGGATGAACCTCAATATGCATGCTTATAATCAACCTACTATACAAATAATAAAAGATATGGGAAACATGAAGAACGGAAAATACAGGGAAACAAGTAAGATGAGTGACCTGATATGCGAGAATTATCCGATGGTCCTTGTGATGAGCCGCTTCGGTATCGACCTGGGGTTCGGAGAGAAAAATATCGGGGAAGTATGCCGGCAGAATGAGATCGACACACATACTTTCCTGACTGTCGTCAACTTTCTGACAGAAGAGGAGACGGTCCCGACAGCAGAAGTCCATAAGGATATCTCTATCTCCTCGCTTATCACTTATCTGCATAATGCACACGACTATTTCCTGAACTTCCGTCTTCCCCATATCCGCCACAAACTGACAGAGGCGATCGTGAGTTGCCCAAAAGATGTGGCTTTCGTGATCCGCCGCTTTTTCGACGAATATGCCGAAGAGGTACACAAACATATGTCGTACGAAGAGAAAACCGTCTTTCCGTATGTCCGTAATTTGCTGGAAGGAAAGAAAGACCCGAAATATAACATCACCATCTTCCGTAAGCGGCACGACCAGATCGAGATGAAAATTACGGAACTGAAGAACCTGATCCTGAAGTATTATCCGGGACCGGACAGTAACCTGCTCAACAGCGTCCTATTCGATATCTTCGCGACGGAACAGGATCTTGCTTCTCATAACCGGGTAGAAGACTATATCTTCGTACCAGCTATTCTATCTTTAGAAAAACAATAAAACCACCTGCCATGTCCACTAACATCAAAATAGCGATAGCCGAATCGTCCGCCATCATCCGGTGCGGACTGGAAACGCTGCTGAAACGCTTACCCGGATTCCGTATCCAGATATCCGAGATAACAGCGGCAGACTGTCTGACAGAGGGCTTACGCATTTATAAGCCGGACATTCTGATTATGAATCCTTCCATTCCCGGAAACTTCAATCTGCAACATCTGAAAGACGAATGCGGCTGCCCGGATATGAAATGCTTCGCCCTTTTATATAATGTGAGCGACCCGTTCCTGCTTCGCCCCTACGACGACCAGATATCCGTATACGACAGTGCGGACGAGTTGAAGCACAAGCTGGAACGCCTCAACACCGAAGAAGTGCCGCCCGAAGAAGGGGAAAGCGATGACCAGCAGACACTGAGCAGCCGGGAAAAAGAGATTGTCGTCTGCGTGGTGAAAGGCATGACAAACCGGGAGATTGCAGACCGGTTGTATCTCTCCACCCATACCGTCATCACACACCGACGGAATATCGCACGAAAATTACAGGTACACAGTGCCAGCGGCTTGACCGTCTATGCCATCGTAAACAAATTGATAGAGTTGAAGGACTTGAACGGTTGACAAACAGTATCACACCTTACTTTATTAAGTAATTTTCAACTCTCAATTTTCAATTTTCCATTAAATAGCCTTATTTTTACGATTCATACCGCAAAAACACACAGACATGAACCTGATAAGGAAAACATACGGCACGACAGAGGTACAAATCACCTCATTCCAATCTTCCAAAGGTATAACGGAATACCATATCTTCTTCCAACAGACGGACTGCATGGAGGATTTCCACACCCAGTTACAGCATATACAAGATGTTTACACCCATTCAGTCGAAGAGTTGCCAGGTAATCCGGCTACCATTTTCCGGCGTTATTTCCTGAGCGACGTCACCAACCAGACGGATGAACTGATGGAACGGGAACGGCTTTTCCCCTACTGCGCACTGTCAATCGTACAGCAGGCTCCGATGAACGGTACGAAGATTGCACTGTGGGCCTGGTTGCAGACAGGTGTGCAGACACAGGTATTGCCAAGCGGATTGTTTGAGGCGCATCACGGTGCATACGGCCAGCTTTTAGGCGCCAACCAGTGCAACAGGGCGGCCAATTCGGAATATCAGACCCGCCTGATTTTCCGCGATTATATCCTGCGATTGACGGAAGCCAATTGCACATTGGCGGCAAACTGCCTGCGCACGTGGATCTTCGTACAGAATGTAGACGTAAATTATCCAGGTGTGGTAAAAGCCCGTAAAGAGGTGTTCGCGACACAGAACCTGACGGAAGAGACTCACTTCATCGCCAGTACAGGGATCGAGGGCCGCTATTTCGACCCGATGGTATTTGTGACAATGGACACATATGCTGTTTCCGGTATCCGTCCCGAACAAATCCGCTATCTATATGCTCCCGAACACTTGAACCGCACATATGAATATGGTGTTACGTTCGAACGGGGCACAGCTGTCACATATGGCGACCGTCGCCATATTTTTATATCTGGCACGGCCAGCATCGACCGATACGGAGAAATCGTACATGCCGGCGATGTCATGAAACAGGCTTCCCGTATGCTCGAAAACATCGAAGCCCTGCTGAAAGAAGCGGATGCCACTTTGAATGATATCATGCAGGCGGTAATCTATATCCGCGATACGGCTGATTATGCACGAGTCAAGCAATATATGGATGAGCACCATCCCGCCCTTCCTTATATCATCGTGCGTGCTCCGGTTTGCCGGACCGGCTGGCTGGTCGAAATGGAATGTACGGCGGTGACTGCAAATGGGGATGAACGGTTTGCAGCACTTTAGCCATTCGGGCTAAACCTTTATCATAATAACAACGAAACCCCGGCAGAATTACTCCACCGGGGCTTGTTTTTTGTCTGCTTTCCTTCCTCACAGAAGTACAGGCAGCGTTCTTATTTTTTACTTTAGTATTAATGTACCACTTGTTCGCCCTCGCGGGGTAATTGAACGGTCGGAAAGACCGGACACGTGGTCATTATTTGATTTATAAAATCTTTATTTCAATCTAAGTAGAGATACGATGATATATCTCTACCTTATGATGAATATGTCGTTATTACTTAACGATAGCCTTAACAGCCTCTTCGCCTTCAACAGCTACTACAACTACACCCTGAGGAGCAGCAATTGTAGCATCGCTTGAAGTGATAACCGTGTTAGCTACTGTCTGACCTAAGATATTAGTTACAACAACTTTCTTACCGGCTGCGTTAGCAACACGTACAGCACCCTGTTGAGCGATTACTGTTACTTCTGATGTTGCAATTTCTTCGTTGTCTGTTGCCAGATCATCTTCAGAACCGTTAGCAATATTAAATACCAGAGCATTATCTTCGCTACCTCCTAATTTTGCTTTTTCAAATTCTGTATCGTTAGATAATACCAAGCAACCATTCTGGCTCTTCAACCACTGACCAAATTTCGGAGCGATATCTGCATCACCAGCAGCTTTGTTAGATTCAATCAAGAAAGCAACATCTAATGATTCATCAACAGCTTCTGTTGCAGCAGCAACCTTTTCAGGAGCGATGAAGCGGAATGACCATGTATAATTATGATGCTTATCTGTCAAAGCAGCCAAATCAATAATCTTATCAGTATTGTTTGTAGCCTTATAATTTGCAATGATTTTTGCAGTATCCAAATCAGCCAATTTCTGATTTTCAAAGCCATTAGTCAAGAAAATCAAGCTATCGCCAATATGCATAGCGTCAACGAATCCAACACGTGTATATTTACCGAACTGATACAGTTTATCTGCATTTTCTGCATTCAAAGAGTCTGCAAAGCTTACCAGATATTTAGCTCTGATGTAACCAGCCTTACCCGGAGTTGCATGTGAACAATGATAAGCATCCAATTCATTACCATCCGCATCTACGCCATGATTATGTTCCAACGGACAAGGTATTGCGTCCACACCCGGCTGAACTTCACGATTTACATAAACGAAATACTGAGGTTTAATATAGCCACGAGTCGTTTTATTAATAACTGCCGAGTCAACATAGAATGACAAACCGGTAGCTTTATCGGCAGTCCAAATACCCAAATAGTCAACTTCTTCGTTCTGGAACTTTTCGTTGTTTTCATCCATCAAATATTCATCACGATAATATTCTTTGAATTTCAATACCTTAACAGAATCTTCCTGACCTTTTACCGCATTTTCCAAAGCAGTGTTGAAGCGACGATACAGCGGAGTGTTATCCAAATTGATTGCGAATGCAGAAGTTCTTGTTTCCTTCAACGGCTGAATCTTCAGTGTTGCATCCAATATGTCATCCGTTACACCAGCTTTATAAGAGCCTATCTTATTGTTTTCTGCACTGTTATAAACAGCCTCTACGATTGCATAATAATCTTCACCTTCATAATGGTTGTTTTCTTTGAAGAAGAACTTGCGATTAGCATTGGAATATTCAGACATTGCATATTTCTGTTCATCAGCTCTCCACATATAAGTATTACCTAAAGCAATAGCATATTCAGCTCTGTACAGAACCTTTACGCCGGCTTTCTTTGCAATAGCTTTAGTAACACCATAACTTCCGATTTCACCTTCGATCAAGCGGAAAGCATCTTTGCCATTCAAAACATTTAACAATGAATCACCTTCGTTCTTTGCCAAATATTTGCTGTTTTCACCTGTTGCATACGGATGCAAATACTTAAATGTATATTCACCTAACAGATATTCAGCATCTTTGATATTCTTATAACCCAGCAAAGAGTCACCATATGCTTCAGGATATTCGTCTTTGTCTACAGCTTCGAATGTCAAAGAGTCTGTCGCAATTGCAACTCCATTCAATGTCAATGCAGAGTTGATGTAAACATACTTAGCACCTTCGTTTGCATACAACTGAATAGTTTCATCATCCGCATATTCACGGTTGTTGATAGAAACCGGAGATGTTTCAGCTAATTTGTCATTAGACTGAGTCTTAAATACTACCCACTGGAATGCCGGCATATGAGCAGGAAGTTGTTCTTCCTCTTTAACAGTTACCCATTCATATTCAGTTCCATTCTTATGGATCGGACTTGTCAAATACTGGCCTTTCGCATTTCTGATGAAATACAAGCCGTTGTCAACAGATACTTTGCCTGTGCCTTTGGAATCACAACCTGCAAAACCGAAAGAAATTTCAGTTTCTTTCTTATCGTTGATAGTCATGATACGGATTTCGTCTGCTGCAACCAGGTCTTGAACGGTTACATAGTTCTTACCATCAGTATTAGTGGTAATCGTCGATTTGTTTGTCTCATCAGAGAATATACCATCTCCATTATTGTCATAAGTAGCCTGTTTTACCTGAATCACCAAACTGTCTTTAGAAGGCCAGTAAGTAAACATGAACTTGGACTGGTCGTTCAATGCTGCACCAAGAGAATCCGCAACAGTTCTATGTCCGGTTGTATTCTTGCTCAATACAGCGTGATTCAACTGCTGAGTATTGAAAGCCAAGAATTTTTCACCGTTTACATTGGCATAAGCAGTATCCACATATACATATACACTATCTTTCGCCAACTTGTCGTTTTCACTTGTAAGCACACGTACAAAATTAGCGTCTTCACTATCCTCAGCCCAGAACTTATATTCGCTGAAGTAGTTTACCAAGCTTGTCTTGTTCTTGTCTTCTTTAAATTTCAGCTTGACACCTTTATCTGCATCCTGCATACCAAAAATCGTATTAATTGCAGTAGCACTCAACACAATAGGATTAGCTTCTGTCAAAGTAAAATGTACCAGATCATTGGAAGCAACCTGACCCTCGACATCCGTTGCAAGCATTTTTTTCAGACCGACCTGATTATTGGCTGTATGGATTGCAACAACAGAGTCTTTTGTAAAATAAGAATACAATGGTCTTTCTTCTTCTACACCTGAAGCATATACTTTAGAAAAAGCCCATCCTTCAATTTCACCACCGGCAATAACATTTCCCTGTGTAGTCCCGAATAAATTAGCAGCTGTAACACCTTCTAAGCCATCCAATGTAACAGTCAAATACTGGCCTGTAGCTTTATTAAGGAAGTCATAAATAGGTTCTTTACCAAAACCTTCTTCTGTAACGGTCACACACCACAATGTGTTGGCCAAGTTCTCGGAATCGAGATCTCCTGATTGTGTCACAGTCAATTTCCCGTCTGCATCCATGCTCAGGAAATTATTGCTTTTATTCTTCAACTGGTACAAACCTGAATTTGCACCCTCTGTAAGAACAATAGCGGGATTTACTGCAGCATTAGCAGACATCGCACCGAACAGCGCAACACCTGCCAAAAGAGTAGAAAACTTTTTGTTCATAATTCTAAATTTAATATTAATACTAATGTTTATAAAAAGTTCAGTTCTATCGTACGTTTGTTAACTATTGTCTTTTGAAATCGAAAACGTACGTTTTTTTTCGTCATTTTTTTCAAGGTGCCGGAAAGTTCGTATTAAAAAGAGCGTTTTTCGTACTTGTTAAGCTATCTGATTGATAAGAAAGGATATAGAAAAGGAAATTTTCTTTGAGAAAAGGATTGCAGGTTCAAAAAGTAGTTG
>OGDQ01001267.1_pt1 | contig 15440 bp, 9 predicted proteins | sample 1570451 | NCBI WGS metagenome assembly OGDQ01 (sample SAMEA2582171, study PRJEB24529) | metagenome | biome: Human gut stool | place: China | collected 2011 | reverse complement strand
CGCACCTTTTATTCTTCAGGCAGCGTATTGAACGGGATGGAGGTCGTAATTTGAACTGTGTCAGTTTCTAATCTATCAGATAAACCATAATTTTACTTTCGGATAAATATCTGAATATAAATTTATTAGTTAAATTGGCATGTCGATTGTGGATCTAGGGTAAAATCCATATTCCTATGATCGATATTAAATTATTTGTACGCAACCTGATTCACAATAAGCTTTATTTTGCTATTACGGTTTTGGGATTTGCTATCGCATTGACTTTTGTACTGGTGTTGAGTGTTTATATTCGTCAGGAACTATCGGTAGACCAATTTCATCAAAATAAAGACCGGATTTATCGGGTGGTCGATGAAGAGGGATCGTATTGGGGGGCTGTGATTGGTAGCGAACTGCAAAGTAAATATCCTGAGATCGAATGTTATACAAGGTATTATAATCAGAACTATATGGTAGAAATTCCTCATCAGGAAAAAATCCTGATGCAAACAGCTCTGATCGATTCTTCATTTTCCCGGAGTTGTTTTACTTCTGTCTGGGATTGGCGTAAGCGGTAGGCAGACAAAAGGGTCGCTATCAGTTTGGCATTATCCCAGGGTTTGACGACAAAGTCGGTAGCCCCTTCTTTCACTGTTTTTACGGCCAGTTCGATGTCTGCATAAGCTGTAAATAGGACGACCGGTAGATCGTTGCTTATTTTCCGTATTTCTCCCAGCCAGAAAATACCTTCGTTTCCATTATTTATACCACTGGAAAAATTCATGTCCAACAATACGACATCGATATTTTCCGTTTCCAGCATCGCAGGAATCCGGTTGGGATTACTGATGGTGATCACTTTTTTAAAAGTGCCGCTGAGCAGCATATCGATGGCTGCCAATACACCTTTATTGTCGTCAACAATGAGGATGGTACCTTGTTTTGTCATATGGAAAATTATAGCTATGCAAATATAATAATTATCGACCGGCCTGACTTCCCTAAAAGAATAAAGATAATGAACTCCGGAAGTTTTTCCTGTTCTCCCGGAGGTTGTTTATAGAAAGGGCCGTTGCTTTAATCTTTCACACCACAAGTTTCGGTGACGATCTGCCCGTCGAAAAGATTGATTACCCGATGAGCATAGGAGGCATCGTGCTGGGAGTGAGTCACCATTATGATGGTCGTACCTTCCTGATTCAATTCGGTCAGTAGGTTCATCACTTCCGTACCGTTACGTGAATCCAGGTTACCCGTCGGTTCGTCGGCCAGGATTAATTTGGGACTTGCTACTACGGCACGGGCAATGGCTACACGTTGTTGCTGTCCGCCGGATAATTGCTGCGGAAAGTGCTTGGCCCGGTGGCTGATGTTCATGCGTTTCAGGATATCACTCACCATCTGCTTGCGCTCGCTTGCTTTCACTTTCAGGTAGGTAAGCGGCAACTCTACGTTTTCAAATACATTCAGTTCATCGATCAGGTTAAAACTCTGGAACACGAAACCGATATTGCCTTTACGCACCTGTGTACGTTCTTTTTCTTTCAGGTGTCCGACTTCTTTGCCCGCCAGGTAATAGTCGCCCGACGTCGGATTGTCCAGCAAACCTAAGATATTCAGCAAGGTGGACTTTCCACAGCCGGAAGGGCCCATGATTGCCACAAACTCACCATCCTTCACTTCCATCGACACTCCGTTCAATGCTATCGTTTCCACTTCTTCCGTACGGAAAAACTTACTTAATCCTTCAATTTTAATCATGACTGTATCTGTTTTTATTGTTATTACTTCTTCTTGCTTACTTATAGGCAAACAGCGTGCCAAAGTATATAAACTATTTATTTACAACATTATAAAGATTTCGATATTTCTGGGGAGTGTCTAATTTTTGGACAGTAGTGTAAAGATATTAGACACTCACCGAAAAATGAAGGGTGTTCAACTTATTCTGATTTTATACTTTCCACCGGATTCGAACCAGCAACCTTCCAAGTACGATAAACCACACAAATGGCAACTATCACCCAGACCAAGAGAGCACCTATGATAAAGACCATTGGATGCAAACTAACCTTTTCCTGGAACTGTTCTTGCCAATAGTCCGAGATAAAATAGGAACCGACACATCCTATCAAAACAGCCGGAACGGCGATCTGCATAATATCTTTCAAGAAAATCCGGATGATGTCGAATGATTCCGCCCCATTCACTTTGCGGATAGCCAACTCTTTGCGACGACGGTTGATCTCATCATTTGTATATCCGACAAGACCGATCAAGGAAATAATTAGCGTGATGATCCCTCCAACCAGCACTTGATCGCGGAATTTCCGGGAATCCCGATATAAATTGACGACATCTACCGAATAGATCGACAATGTCTCATTGCGGTCCGGCATCACTTCCAATAAACGATTGTTGACTTTATCAACCGCCTCGGCTGTCAAAGTGTTGAACTTAACCAATTGGATCGATAAAGGAGTACTACTGTAAAACAAGACCGAAGGGCGGTCATCCAAGCGAGCCAAAGAGCCGATCCGATAATTTTCATATACACCGCAAATGGTGTAGTAACCTCCCGACATGGCATTGACATTCTCACCCTGGTCATGTCCGGTAATAAAAATCTGCTTTCCTACCGGTCCATCCGGCCAATTGGCATACATCTGTATCTTTTCGGCAAAGGCGCGATTCACCATAATTTCATAAGAAACAGCAACGTTTTCCGTAAATGAACGCCCTTCGATCACGGGGATTTCCATCAATTCCAGATAGCCATTTCCTACCCAATATTGGTCTGCCACATTAAACAACTGTTCTTCCGATCCGGGCAACGAGATATTGTTTCCCGACATACCACTAAGAGGCAATGCATAGGCTGTTGAAACCATTTCTACCTCCGGCATACGCATCAATTCCTGTGAAACCTTCGACCGATTCGTCGAATCGAGTCCTGCGATGTTGCAATAAGCCAAATGGTCGTAAGCATAGCCTGGATCATCATGTATCATAAACTGATGCTGCCGAATCACATTCATCAACAAGGTGACCAACAATCCCGCCGCAATGAATTGCAAGAATAACAACCCTAATTTCCACACCCGCTTGCTCTCACGAAAATTACGAAACGCAGAAGCTACCGGAATGCGAGCAAACAGGAAACCCGGCACATACCCTGTCAACAAAAAGACAACTGCACATATCATCAACAGTAGCCATGCCCCCTTTGAAAGCAGCAAGTTCGCTACCGAAACGCCTAACAAATCCTCGATCACATCTTGGCATAAGAAGATGATAAAAATAGCTAACAGTAAGGAAATCATCATGTGTACAAATGTTTCGGACATTATCATACTATAGATATTTCCTTCCGAAGCACCATAAGACTTGTGTACTGCCACCTCTTTCGTCCGGTTGACGATCGAAGAGATTGCAATCAAAATATAATTCATGACTGCCGTAAACAACAAAGCGAAAGCCAAAACGGCAAGCATCATCATCATGTTTTCGACATCACTGCTGCCACTATGCATCTCCAACATTGGCTTCATGAAAAAATCTAATTCAACTCCAGCCTTCTGCATTTCTTCCTGGTCGATATGGCGCAGTGTCATTTCATGTATGGCCGGTTTCAAGCTTTCAGGGGAAACACCCGGAGAAAGGCGCACGTAACTCAAATAACGATCGTTGCCCACCCAATTGGTACGACTCCATTCATTCATACCGTTCATAGAAACCAACATATCAAACCGCAGATGCGAGTTCTCCGGAATATCTTCAAATACGCCCCCGATCGTCAGCTTCATTCCCGGCATATCGTCCGGAGTGATCTGAATCCCGTTTACCGCATCGATGCCCCCCATCTTCTCAGCCAATGAGCGAGAGATCATGGCGTACCAGGGACGAGCCAACACCTCTCTCGGGTTACCCAGCAGAATCGGCCGCTGCAAAACATCGAACACATTGCTATCTGCCATCAAGATATAATCAGCAAAATAGCGTTCTTTTTCCGGCGTCTTGAATGTCGTTCCTTCACCGGCAATATATGTCAAGCGAGTTGCCTCCTCGATACCAGGAACTTCAGCCTTCATCCCGCTTGCCACGGCCCCAGGAACTTGAGGAAAGTCGCCACTTCCATCTGCCGTAACAAAACTTTCAGTCAATCGATAGATACGATCAGCATCCGGATAGAACGTATCATACGACTGTTCAAAATAGATTTTCGCAATCAAGACCAAAGCGACCGATAACCCTACGCTCAGGGAAACAATTTTCATTCCGTTGTGTCGCCCTTTCTTAAAAAGGGAACGAACTGCGATGTTTAAGTTTTTCATATCGTCATGTAATTTATTATATTCTGCCTTTATAGGATCAAAAAACGTGCCAAAACACATAATACACTAAGGTTCAAACAAATAAATACAACGATATTTTTTCAAAGTGTCCAATTATTTGACAATGGTGTACAATAATTAGACACTATTGGTTTATTATCCGGCATAGAAAAGACGCTACTACCGAATACAGAAAAAACTAATACAGTTCGACCTCCACCAACACTGGATTGTCCTCTTCGTCCAGTGTTTCCGTTATCTCCAACAGTTTGCCGCTCAACTTATGATTCTCTTTTGCCTCCAACAGAACATGGGGATACAGGATAAAATATAATTTGTTATCCGAAACAACCGGATATTGATTATTGTATCCTTCAAATTCAACATTAACCAAACTGCCGACGGCAGGACTCTTCTTATTTATATCATAGACATAGAGTTGACGTTTCAACTGATTCATTCCTTCATCTTTCAAAAAGACGGCATCCACAAGCATAATCCGGGAAGTTGCCGCCATTAAGGCACAGCCGATCTTACCATCTTTTTCTTTAGTTAATGGCAAACGGGCAAACATCGGAACCAGTTCACGGGATGGGGAAATAGCATAGAGTGTATCGGCTGCCGGCTGGCTCAACAGGTATTTCCCGCTAGCCGGAAAGAAATGCTGTTGGCGTCCCACAAGGATAAAAGGCTTACCTTCCCGCATGGTCCATACAAGATTCTGAAAACGCCCTTCAGACCTTACCGGCACAGCTTCGATCTTACCGGTTTCCTTATCCATCAAAAGGAAGGGATAAGGATTGGGATCCGGAAGCTCTTCAGCATATTTTTTCAGTTCGCCATCTTGGATAAAAGGGGTATTTCTCATTTCGGACAATAACAGGAACCGGCCATTTAAAGAGATAATATCGTCTATCAAAATGGAATCTGGGATCGGTAGCGAGCGCTTATATCTGCCATCCATCCCGTAAACCTGTATTCTTTTAGGGGCACAGATAAAAACCTCCGCTTTCTCTTGGTCGAAGGCAAAATAATAAATACCTGTATACTCGTCGGCTCCCTGCCCTTTATGGTTAAAGCGGCTTAAACTATTGCCATCCTTATCAAACCCTAAAACATCACCGCCTCCCCGATCATAGAAAAAGAGTTTATCACCACAGGGGAGTAAGCGCATATGGTCTCCCAACAAAATACTGTCGGATGTGTGAAAACGGATGTACCTGACATTCCCTATATCCTGCAAAGTCACTTCTTTTTCAGGTATATCCTGACGAAAATCCAGCACCGGCAAGGCTTCCTCCACCCCAGAATTTTTCTTACATGCTCCCAATGTGCACAATAGCAAAATAGTCGGTAACAAAATAAAAATGTTTCTCATAATATGATTTTTTAAGTTGATCCTATCAATATACGAAAGCAAATAAAACAATTTAATTCAAAACAGACAAACACATTACGAATATTTCGTTCATTTACGTTCAAAACGTAAAATGAGTACGACGCATATCATTTTCCAAAAGGAAGAAAAGCCATTTCATATATTTTGTACTTTTGCAGGCATGAAACGGAACATACTTGCTCTTTATCTGATCAAACTATCCAAATGGTTCACACTGGTTATGCCTATCATCGTGCTTTTTTACGAAAAACACGGGCTAGGATTGCAGGACGTGTTTATCCTGAAGAGTGTTTACTCGGTAGCTGCCGTAGCTTTGGAGATTCCTTCGGGTTATCTGGCTGATGTTTGGGGACGCCGAAAATGCCTGATACTGGGGTGTATCCTTTTCTTTCTCGGATACCTGTGCTATTCGTTCACTTCAACATTCACAGCTTTCCTTTTCGCCGAAATCTTGTTAGGCACAGGGCAAACACTGGTGAACGGTGCAGATTCCGCTCTATTATACGACACTACCGCCCAATACCAAAAAGAGAATTTATACTTACGATATGAGGGACGGATCACAATGATCGGTAATTTCGCCGAAGCACTGGCGGGTATCTTTGGCGGTTTATTGGCAGCTTATTCCCTTCGTCTTCCTTTTTATGCGCAAGCTGTGATTGCATTTACAGGCATTCCGGCAGCATTCGTACTTAAGGAGGTCAGCCGTTCCAATAAAATACAGAATCCGGTAAACGAGATTGTCCGGATCATTAAATATTCGCTGGTAACGAACAAGCAACTTTGCTACAATATCATGTATTCAGGTATCATTGGGGCAGCCACTCTCACGATGGCTTGGTTCGTACAACCGGTTTTAATGTATCTGAAAACTCCCGTTTCCTGGTATGGCGTTATTTGGACAGTGCTGAACCTGACGGTCGGCTTCGCCGCTCTCTGGTCCGACCGGGTGGACAACTACTTCGGTCCGCGTAAGATGGGAATCCTGATCCTCGTCTTTATCGTCGGCGGATATATCTCCTTAGCTTTCAACCTTACATATGCCGGCCTTGCCATATTGTTCGTCTTTTACATTTTCCGAGGCTTTGCCACACCCATCCTCAAAGGCTACATCAACCAAATGACATTTTCCGACATGAGGGCGACAGTGCTTTCCATCCGTAACTTCATTATCCGCCTGATGTTCGCCGCTATCGCCCCCTTCATCGGTTGGCTGAATGACATGTATTCCCTCCAGATAGCCTTGCTCGTTTCAGCCGGGATCATATTGATACCGGGAGGGGTATTATTAGGGTTGCAGTTCAGAAAAAATAATCACTAAAATTCATCTCTGTCCGGAATAATCATCAAACGCACCGGCCCCAATAACCCAGAGGGTCTCAATGTATCTTGTCTCGTATACTTGGATATATTTGTCTGAGTATACCTTTCAGCCTCAGGAAGAAATTGATCTCCAATTAACCGATTAGGCCACAAATTTGTTACTTTGATTTCTATCTTATTTCTTCCCTGTTTTACATATTCCGAAATCTCCTTTTGAAATGGCCTCAGCCAACAAGTTCCCAGATTATGTCCATTAAGAACAATTTCAGCCACATTATACAATTCTCCTAAATCAAGAAAAACTTTTGCTCCCTCAATCTCGCCTTTTATTATAAATGTATTTTGATAAGAAGCTGTCCCCGAATAATATTTTATACCTAAATTCTCTGATTCAGGCCAAGATATCAAATTCTTAAATTCAACAGATCCGGGTCCTCCCATTTCCGTTGAAAAAGAGACATTCCAAGATGTATTTATCGTTAAATATCGTGCAGAAGCAATTGTAATATTCTTACTTTCACCATTACTATAAGTCAATTGATAATTTCCACTTTTCTCCAAAAAGCAACTTCTATTACCATCCGGCCCTGTAACAGAAATTATAGAAGGTTTCGCATTCTCCTTTTTTTCAAAAATAATGAAATAAGAGCCATACGGATCAAATGAACAAGGAATATGAGTCCTTTTCCCATCATCAACATATACCCTTTGCTCTATTACTGTACCATCCACTGGATTCCAAATATAAGGTACCTTTCCAGAAGTCCTGAAAGATAAAGTTGCATAATCTATTGCCTCCTCTCTCAAATTGGCCAAATAATAAATGTCATACTCCTTATTTCGACGATGGATAAAGTCCAATGAGAAATTCGAATCTCTATTTTCTATTTTCAAATCCGGCTCTATTTTTTTCTCAGACAAAATCTGATCGATATTTTTCCCATAGACTATTTTTCCATTTCCAACAGTTCTATCTATCAGTGGTTTATCAAGTTCTCCCCACAATAAATTCGTGATACTTTTTATCTGGCGATCTATCTCTGTACTTTTATATAAACCAATAGAACAAATAGGTCTGGGACCAACAATCGTTGCACCGTCATACACCATCTCCCTTATTTTTTCCAATACCTCTATAGAAATTCCACTTTCTTCCGGTAAAACCAATAATTCATATGAAATTCCATTTGGCAAGCATATCTTCCCATCTTGAACCGACATTTGATTTAATATGACATCAGAATTAACATAATCGTATTGATAACCAAGATCCATAAGAGCAGAATCTTGCTTATATTGAATCCTTTTTTCAATGCCGGTACCATAATAAATACAAACATCTACAACAGGAGTTCCCTGTTGCAGCACATATTGATTACGGGCCAGATAAGTATTCCAATCCAAAGAATAATTCCACCAAGTAGTATTCCTGTTTATATAGGTCCCTGCATAATAGACAAAACCAGGTTTCGCTGTTAGAGACGGAGAATGAGGATATGTATGAAAATACAATTTATTGATTCCTTCACAGAAAGCACGATCCGCAGTCGGTTTTAAAAAATAAGGATCTTCCTCCCATTGAGGTCCGACCGATGTAAAAGATTCTGCAGAAATAACATTTTTACCATAAATATGCCCGGCAGAGACAGCTTCTTTCGTCAAAAAACGCTGCTTTAAGGATATACGATGTGTTTTGGAACGAACCCAAAACTCCCCCATAGGAACATCCGAATACTTTTGACATAATAATGCATCCGACTGATTCTGATGGGGGCCCGAAGCCTCACACATCGTCAATAATCCATCTTTGTGAGCAACTTCTTGTTGGTAACGATAATGTTCCGCAATCAGGTCTGAAACCGTTTGTTTGTAATCATTCATAAACCTTTGAGAAACATCATGACTTTCTATAATCTCATTTGCAAAAACCGGTAGATACGGAATCGGATCATATCCTCTCCTTTTTACAAATTCTTTTGCAAATTTTTGATTCCACCCAGCAACACCGGCTTCCCAACTATCTGAAACAATATATTTGACCACTGCTCTTTCTTCAGTCGACATACTGCTTAATAAACGACCTATATATTTCTGATAATACGCATCAAAAATATCAGTTCTCAAATGATCAAGATACTTGAACTCGTTCATTGTCCGAAATGTCGGAGTAAAACCAAAACGAAATATCTTCCAATTACCAACGGGAGCATCCCAGTTGACAAATCCTTTATCTGTCATATAATTTGAGATATCGATCACTTCTGACCTCGATATCCCTTCGTTATCAGGAACAGCTAACAAAGAAATATCTTTATAATAAACAGGCACTCCTTTGGCATTCATTTTTACATCAGCAGAATAAGGCATTTCCAGCTTTACAGATTTTCCTCCTTGTACCTTTACCATGGAATAGACCAGCTTTTGTTGGGAATCTTCTGGTTTCACCCAAGGGGCCGCACAACCTGATGTTGCTATACATACCCCAAATTCTAATCCTAAACGTTTACATTCAAGGATAGAATGTCGCACAAGTTCATTCCATTCTGGAGAAGCCAGTTCCAAATATTCCGGCATCCTTTTCTGCCCTCCACCAGTGCCAAAATCCAATAATTGCACACTATGGATTTTCTTCGCCTTCATTTCTTCCAAATCAAGCGTTATTGCTTCTTTCGTAGTCGGACAACGTAACCACCACCACCAAACTCCCGGATAATAAGTTGAGTCTGGAGAAAAAAAAGACTCTTTACTAAGCGAACTTGTCTGGGACTGCAAAGGATAGAATCCCAATAAACCTAATATAGAAACTATTATAAAAACAATATGTTCTTTCATTTTTTTATTCTACACTATAAAATAGAGGATGTACCATCTATGTTTGGTTATATATATTTGGCACATCCTCTTATTGAATCTTTATATACAAAAATTATTTCCAGCCAGGATTCTGTTCCAAAACCGCATCCAAATTACTATCGATAACAGATTGGGGTATTGGCAATAGAAAGTCAGCTCCAATAGTCCCACTCCACGCTTTATAAGTGACAATCCAAAGCGCATTATTCACTATACGGTCATTTGGTACATTTCCTCCTATGCGCAAAAGCGTGTTCCAGCGACGCTCCTCCCCATACAATTCACGAGCCCGTTCATCCAAGATATAATCCAAGTCTACATCTGCGGCAGATATTAAAGGAGCATGAGCACGTTCACGTACTTCATTGATGTCATCAGCAGCACCTTGTCTATCTCCTTTCTGAAATTTAGCTTCTGCCCTTAACAAATATGTTTCAGCTAAACGAGCAAAATAAAAATCGACATAAGTATGTGAACGGTTATTTTTCCCTGATTCCAAACCATCATAACCCCAATCATCAATCGGGATAACTTTTGTATGGATTGGATAAAAAGCCGGGATCGTGACTTCTGCAACATATTGGGCTATATTGTCTTCATTTATAACTGTTCCATATAAAGAATGTTTCGGATCCATCACCTTAAAATCTCTTCTGATATTTGTCGCAGAATTACGAATATCATTACCACAATTCTCCCAAATCGTATATTTGGCAAAATAGGTAGGCTCAATACGCCCTTGCGCACGTCCTCCAACGTAAGCAGAAATATTTCCATTCAAGTTAAAGGCATCATTTCCAATACCTCCACCAGTCCACGGTCCTGCTCCAGCACCCTCTTCTATCAATTCCGTTCGCCAATATACATTTCGAAAAACCGGACCAAATGCTTGTGGGAACTGTAAACAAGCATTCTGCTTATTATACTCTTCATGATAACGAATATCATTCTGATCTACCCATAAGGATTCCGTATTTCCTTCCTCATAATCTAAATTACCTCTCTGGAAAAGATCAAAAAAGACATCTCCTTCCGGATAATAAGCCGGAACACCATTATGCGTATCCGTAGACATAGGATTAGCTCGTGTACCAAAACGTTCTTTCATTAAAGAATGATACTTCATTACCTCTGTCGCAGCAGCAATCGATTTATCCAAATAAGAGATATCCTCGTCTTGATCATACGCCAATGCTAAATAACATTCGGATAAATAGTGATAAGCAGCACCTTTCCCTACACGTCCAGCCTCCGGATGCTCCGGTAAAACAGAAGCTGCTGCTTCTAACTCGCCAATAGCATACAAATAGGTATCTTTACGTGAAGATCTCTGAAAATTAAAATTAGGTACTTCAAAAAAAGTATCCGTAATAGGAACCCCTCCAAACAGTTCTGCCAGATTCATGTAGGAGTATCCTCTAAAAAAACGAGCTTGTGCAACAGCAAACTCCTTATCTGATAGATCCGACCAACTAACCTGCTCTGCTCCGTGCACAACTAGATTGGCTCGCGCTATTAAAGAATAAAATTCGTTATAAATCGTTTCTGTTTTTCCATATGTCGTACTCCAATTACTAAATACAGATACAGCAGCTCCTTCTCCATTTGTCGATTTTCCAAAATCACAAATATCAGTTCCTTGTCCCACCATAAACCACCGGTCATTACTATTGGGTATAAGTATCTGTTTATGTCGATGATATAAATCTGTCACACAATCATTTACCTGGGATGAAACATTAAATGCATTCACATAAGTATAAGAAGATTCTGTTTTTTCTCTCAAAAAGTCATTATCATTACAACTTACCAAAAGGCCTATAGCCAATACCCAAAAGGTAATTCTATTCAAATTATTTATTTTCATAAAACACATTTTTATTTATTGTTAGAATGACAGATTAACACCTATAGAAAATGATCTTTGTAAAGGATATGTATCTGTTGCAGAAAGAGTCTCAAAGCGTTGACGTATTTCCGGATCACCTCCTACCCAATTGGTAATAGTAAATAAATTACGAGCAGCCAAATAGACGCGTAAATTATTAATACCTATATTACGAATCAGTGCTTGCTTAAATGTATAAGAAATATTTAAATCCTGTAAACGAACAAAAGTATACCCCATTACAGGCGTATAATTACTCCCGTTAAATTTGGGACGAGGATAAATATTATTCCGGTTTTCAGGAGTCCACCACGGATGATCCAGATTGTTTATAAAGCTATTATTTGTAAGATAAGCTTGGGGATTAGATTCAAGACCATATCCATTTCCACTAAAAACACCTGTAAACAAAGCATATAATTCAAAATTTTTATATGTAAATGTATGTGACATATTCATTCTGAAATTTTCTTTACGATATCCTAAAATAGTTCTGTCATCTGCAGTTATACGACCATCTTCACTTCCATTGACATTTGCGTATTTAGGATCACCCGGAACCGCATTATTGGCTTCAATATATTCTTTATCATCTTCTTGAATAATTCCAATCACTTTATATCCATAAATAGCACCTAAAGATTTGCCTATAAAAAGACTGTTGCTTAAGTCATCTTTTCCGTCCCCATATAGATCGACCAATTTATTCCGATTCAAATAAAAATTAAGCATCGAAGACCATTGAAAATCTTTATGATTCACATTCAAAGTATTTAGAGTAAATTCTACTCCCCAATTATTCACTTGCCCCATCGTTGCTTTCATCTTAGTAAAACCATTATTCATAACAGGAATCATACGTTCAAATATTTGGTCTGTAGTCTTTGATTTATAACCATTCATTTCCAGCTGAATCCGATCATTCAAAAAATGAGCATCCATCCCTATATTGATTGCCGTAGTAGTCTCCCAACCTAATTCCGAATTACCAATTGCAGCCACATACTGTCCCCAGCTTGGTTTACCTGTATTACCAAAAAGGTAAGGATGATCTCCAGTTTGCCCTAAATTGATAGTAGAAAGTGTTCCATATGCACCCAATGACTGATTTCCATTCTTACCCCATGAAGCATTTAATTTCAAGTAATTAAGAAAATCGACTGAATCCATAAAGCTCTCCCGTGAAAGAGTCCAAGCTCCACCTACAGCAGGAAATACCCCCCATTTATTATCTATACCAAACACAGAACTTCCATCACGTCTTACAGAAACCGACAGATGATAGCGATCATCAAAATTATAGTTTAGACGTCCTAAATAGCCGATATTCGTCTTTTTAGTTTTTGAGACTTCAACAGTCTGTACCTCTGCAAATGCCAAACCATTATATCCTAATATGGAATTACCTACCGCGTCATAGTTCGAGCCATTTAACTTTCGCAAATCACTAATATACTGATCTCTTGTATAAACTGCTGTCAAATCAATAAAATGTTTGTCAAATTGAGTGGTATAATTCAATATATTATCAATTACATAATATGTATTTGTCCTTAATTGGTTATAGCCCGTTGCATTTGATAGATAGCTCGCAATCGTTTCTTCAGAATAACGAGCCTCATCTGTAGGAGCCCCTTCCGTCACAAAATATCCTTCATGATTAAAACGATCATGACGATAATTTTCCATTGAATAAACCCCATTAAAACGATAGCTTAAACCTTTCAACCAAGGGCATTTTAACAACACATGTCCTTTTAGATAAGTCGTAGCATAACGCTCCAGATCATCAACTGTCCCACCTTTGGAAGTCTCCCATAAGGGATTTACTGCAAATGCACCTTCTTCCATCACATATTTCTCCAACGATCCATTTGAACGTGTCGCCTGTCCAAAAGGTGATAAGTAGGGTTGCAACTTTGCAGAAACACCATCATAATTATTATATGTGTAATTAACTTGAGCACCAACTTGCAACCAATCTGTAATATCATTTTGCAAACGGATCATAATCGCTTCCCTTGAATAATCATCTCCTATTAAAATTCCCTTTTGATCTGTATGAGACAAAGACAAATAATAATTCAGCTTTTCCGTAGCTCCAGAAACAGAAAGTGCATATTTCTGCAACAAGCCAGTTTGTGTCACATAGTCGATCCAATCTATAGTTTTTCCTGCTAAGTAATTTTCGTAGCCACTCGGTTTCATCCAACTTTGAGGATTACCATTTGCCGCATCTAATGCTATATTAGTTTTATTCACAAAATCTTCAGGACTTAAGTAACGAGGCATTTGCGCCATATTTGAAAAAGAGACAGAACCATCAAAATTGATCATAGGTTTCCCTATTTTTCCTTTTTTGGTTGTAACCATAATAACTCCATTGGCTGCCTGTGAACCATAAGCAGCTAAAGACGTAGCATCCTTCAGCACAGATACGCTTTCAATCGTAGATGGATCTAAATCTCGCCATCCCCCCATATATATCACTCCATCTAAAACGATCAAAGGATTGGCACTCGAACTCTTAATTGATTTCTGGCCATGTACTTCAATAGTGGGAGTACTACCAGCAGCCATTTCTCTGGATGTATTAACTCCAGTAACCGTTCCGCGCAAAGCATCCATCACATTTGTTCGAGAAGAAATAGCAACAGGAGAGTTAGCCATGTTGACAGTAGACACTGAACCTGTAAAATTTTTTCTTTGCATAGTCCCATAACCGACAACCACAACCTCTTCCAACAATTCGGAATCTTCTTCCAAAATAATCGATAATTCAGTCTTATCCCCAACAGGTATTTCCTTTGACATAAAACCGATATAAGAGATAACCAAAACAGTACCCGGATCAACATTTAGTGTAAAATTTCCATCCAAATCAGAAACAATACCGTTTGTTGTACCTTTTTGTACAATATTTGCCCCTATAATAGGATTTCCCTCTTTGTCAGATATCACACCTGATATTTTTCGAATATTTTTTTGCTGCAGTTTATGATATAAGGCTACATGACGCTCTTTAATAACAAATTCTATCGGTTGACCTGCAAAAATATTATCCAACACTTCTTTTATGAAAGCATCTTGTGCAGAAATACTGACTTTTCTATTCAAATCTACTTCATCCACATTATATACAAACGTATATTTTGATTGCTGCTCAATTTTTTCTATTACCTGTGCAATCGGTTCATTTTTTACCTCAAGTGTTAGTTTTGTAGACTGAGCATATGATGAGGCAACGGCTCCCCACACGCTTACAAAAAAGAATAATAGGGTAAATTTCATAATAATTACAGCCTTTCTTAAATTCGTTTGAAAGAAAAAAATATTTTCAGGATGCTTTTTTTCTTCCGAGAGCATCCCCTTACAATGATTATTCATACATTTGTAATGTCTAATTGATTATTTACTGGGTAGTTGGTAGCTACCTTTTATTAAAAATGATCTCTAATTTAGATCTGGATTGGGAATGTTGGTAGCATTCCCAATTCTTTTATAACTATTTTTTATGTTGAATTCATATATCCATTATTTTTAAGGTTAAACAACAAGTCATCTTTTAGTTATGTATATTTCTCCCTTTTCTTTTTTATATTTATATTGAGCTGAAATCTGAAGTACAGACAAAATTTCATCTAACGTCTCTTGATGAGTA
>OGDQ01001260.1_pt1 | contig 15490 bp, 9 predicted proteins | sample 1570451 | NCBI WGS metagenome assembly OGDQ01 (sample SAMEA2582171, study PRJEB24529) | metagenome | biome: Human gut stool | place: China | collected 2011 | reverse complement strand
AAAACGGAATTTCAGTTGAAAAGCAGGCGCCCAGCCAGTTGATGACCCTTACATTGATGTCGTCCGATCCGAAATTTGACGAAATCTATTTGAGTAATTTTGCGACGATTAATGTACTCGATGTAATCCGCCGTATTCCGGGAGTAGGACGTGTGTCGAATATTGGTAGCCGTTATTATGCCATGCAAATCTGGGCAGAACCGGATAAATTAGCTAACTTCGGGCTGACTGTGCAGGATTTGCAGAATGCTTTGAAGGATCAGAATCGTGAATCGGCTGCCGGTGTACTTGGGCAGCAACCGGTGAAGGGGCTCGATGTGACAATCCCTATCACTACGCAGGGACGTCTTTCTACTGTAGAACAATTCGAAAATATTGTGATTCGTGCCAATACAAATGGCTCTATCATTCGTCTGCGCGATGTGGCACGAGTTTCACTGGAAGCCTCATCATATAGTACGGAGAGTGGCATCAATGGTAAGAATGCTGCCGTTCTGGGAATTTATATGCTTCCGGGCGCTAACGCAATGGAAGTAGCGAAAAGTGTAAAAGAGGCGATGGATGAAATCAGTAAAAACTTCCCTGAAGGGCTGAGCTATGAGGTTCCGTTCGATATGACGACTTATATTTCCGAGTCTATTCATGAAGTTTATAAGACCTTGTTTGAAGCATTGATCCTGGTAGTACTCGTCGTTTATCTTTCTTTGCAGAGTTGGCGGGCTACGTTGATTCCGATTGTTGCCGTTCCTATTTCACTGATCGGTACATTTGGTTTCATGCTGATTTTCGGTTTCTCGCTGAACATATTGACATTGCTCGGGTTGATTCTTGCCATCGGTATTGTGGTGGATGATGCTATTGTAGTGGTGGAAAATGTAGAGCGTATTATGGAGGAAGAGAAGTTGCCGCCATATGAAGCTACCAAGAAAGCCATGAATGGATTGGCAGGTGCGTTGATTGCTACCTCGCTGGTACTTTGTGCCGTATTTGTGCCGGTGAGCTTCCTCAGCGGAATTACGGGCCAACTTTACCGCCAGTTTACTATTACCATCGCTGTATCCGTACTGATTTCGACTGTTGTGGCGCTGACTCTGAGTCCGGTCATGTGTTCGTTGATTCTGAAACCGGACAATGGCAAAAAGAAGAACATTGTTTTCCGTAAAATCAACCATTGGTTGAACGTGGGCAATCATAAATATGTAATCGCTATCCGTAGGGTAATCGGTAATCCGCGTCGTGTATTGGCCGGTTTCGGAGTGGTGCTTATTGGTATTTTGTTGATTCACCGGTTGATTCCGACAAGTTTCCTTCCGGTGGAAGACCAAGGGTACTTCAAGATAGAGTTGGAATTGCCAGAAGGTGCTACGCTGGAACGTACCCGGGAGGTGACGGATCGTGCCATCACTTATCTGGAAAAGAATCCGTATATAGCCTATGTACAGAATGTTACCGGAAGTAGTCCCCGTGTAGGTAGCAATCAGGCTCGTAGTGAATTGACTGTTATCTTGAAGCCGTGGGAAGACCGCAAGGATACATCGATTGAGGAGATTATGTCAAACGTCCGTCACGACCTGAGTGAGTATCCGGAGTGTAAAGTCTATCTTTCTACTCCTCCTGTTATTCCCGGTTTGGGAACCTCAGGTGGTTTTGAGATGCAACTGGAGGCTCGTGGCGAGGCTACTTTCGAAAATTTGGTACAGGCGGCGGATACGCTGATGTATTATGCCTCTCAGCGCAAAGAGTTGACGGGACTTTCTTCTTCACTTCAGTCGGATATTCCACAGCTTTATTTCGATGTGGACCGTGATAAAGTGAAGATGCTAGGTGTGCCTTTGGCGGATGTTTTTTCAACAATGAAAGCTTATACCGGTTCGGTTTATGTAAATGACTTCAATATGTTCAACCGTATCTATAAGGTATACATTCAGGCTGAGGCACCCTATCGGGAACATAAGGACAATATTAACTTGTTCTTCGTGAAGGCTTCCAACGGGGCTATGATTCCGCTGACTTCTTTGGGAAACGCATCATATACTACGGGTCCCGGCAGCATTAAACGTTTCAATATGTTTACTACTGCTGTATTCCGCGGTGAGGCGGCACAGGGGTATAGTTCCGGACAGGCTATGGAGATTATGGAGCAGATTGCCCGGTATCATTTGCCCGATAATATCGGACTGGAGTGGAGTGGGCTTTCCTATCAGGAGAAAAAGGCGGGAGGACAGACCGGATTGGTATTGGCGCTGGTGTTCCTATTTGTATTCCTTTTCCTGGCAGCACAGTACGAAAGTTGGACGGTACCGATTGCTGTGTTACTCTCTTTGCCAGTGGCTGCCTTGGGGGCTTATCTGGGAGTATGGGTTTGCGGATTGGAAAACGATGTATATTTCCAGATCGGACTGGTGATGCTTGTCGGGTTGGCAGCAAAAAATGCCATCCTGATTGTAGAGTTTGCCAAAGTGCAGGTAGACCGTGGAGGTGATTTAATACAGTCTGCCATCCATGCCGCCCAATTGCGTTTTCGCCCCATCTTGATGACTTCCCTCGCCTTTGTGCTGGGTATGCTTCCGATGGTGCTGGCAACCGGTCCCGGTTCGGCAAGCCGTGCCGCTATTGGTACAGGAGTCTTTTTCGGAATGATCTTTGCCATTGTAGTGGGCATTATTCTGGTTCCATTCTTCTTTGTGCTGGTTTATAAGACAAAGGCAAAACTAAAAAATGTACCGAATGTGAACGTGAAATTACCGTTCAAGTCTAAAAAGAAAACTGATTGAATTATGAAAAGAAGCTATTTATATATTACTCTTTTATTAGTTGTATTAATTTTAGGTTCCTGTAAAATAGGAAAAAGTTATGTCCGTCCGGAACTGAATCTGCCCGATAGTCTGGCGCAACATCAGGACAGCTTGAGTTTCGGAGATAAGGAATGGTGGCAGATTTACACTGACAGTACCCTTCGGAGTCTGATAGACAGGGCCTTGGAACACAATAAAGACATGCTGATAGCTGCTGCCCGTGTCAAGGAGATGGCTGCGCAAAAACGTATTTCAACAGCAAATCTGTTGCCTGACATTAGAGGTACCGTGACTGCGGAGAGAGAAAATGAAAACCACGGTGGTGATGCTTTCAAGCGTAGCGATACTTTTGAAGCGCAGCTTCTTTTCTCTTGGGAACTCGATCTGTGGGGAAATCTTCGTTGGGCGCGTTCCGCCAGCATTGCCGAGTACCTTCAGTCTGTGGAGGCACAACGTGCCCTTCGCATGACTATCATAGCCGAAGTAGCGCAGGCATACTATGAACTTGTAGCTCTCGATACGGAATTGGATATTGTTCGCCAAACATTGAAAGCACGTGAGGAAGGCATGCGTCTTGCCCGCATCCGTTTCGAAGGAGGTTTGACATCTGAAACTTCTTATCGTCAGTCTCAGGTTGAGTTGGCACGTACTGCAACACTGGTGCCCGATCTGGAACGTAAAATATCTCTGAAAGAAAACGATATAGCTTTTCTAGCCGGTGAATATCCCAACAAAATTACCCGTAGCCGTTTGTTGCAGGAGTTTAACTTTCCACAAGAGTTACCTGTCGGGTTGCCTTCCGGATTATTGGAACGTCGCCCTGATATTCGTCAGGCTGAACAGAAATTGATTGCTGCCAATGCCCGGGTAGGAGTGGCTTATACGAATATGTTTCCACGTATTTCACTTACCGGTAGGGTAGGGTCGGAAAGTACCGCTCTCTCCGAACTGTTGAAATCGCCTTATAGCATTATGGAAGGTGCTTTACTTACGCCTATTTTTGGTTGGGGAAAAAATCGTGCCGCTCTCAAAGCCAAGAAAGCCGCTTATGAAGCTGAAGTGCACAGCTATGAAAAGGCTGTCCTGACTGCTTTCAAAGAGACGCGCAATTCGATTGTCAACTTCAATAAGATTAAGGAGGTATACGACCTTCGTGCGAAATTGGAGCGTTCGGCTAAGAGTTATGTAGACTTGGCACAATTACAATATATCAATGGGGTGACGAACTACCTTGATGTGCTCGATGCCCAGCGTGGATATTTCGATGCCCAAATCGGACTCAGCAATGCGATAAGGGACGAATTGATCGCTGTAGTACAAGTGTATAAGGCTCTGGGGGGCGGATGGCAGGTGCAATGACAGAATCTTGGTTGGATGTTAAGCTGCCATAAATAACATGAATAAATTGAGGTTCTTTTTGAGGAATTTCAGGGCCAGATTGATATGGCGCTCTATTGCTTTTTCAGTAATAGAGAAGTGTTCTGCTATTTCTCTGTTGCTCATGTGCAGTTCCCTGCTCATGCGGAATACTTCTCGTTGGCGAGGGGGGAGTTGCATAACAAGTTCATCGATATATTTCTTTAAATCGGCGGCATCCAACTCTCCCTCCATGTCATAAGATTCTTCGACTGCTTGTATAGCTGTTATTTTGAGGGCTGTCTCTTTGTAATACCTACGTGAATGATTGAAGATCACGTTTCGGGTTATGATAAAGAGGTAGCCTTCAAAACTTTTGTTTTCATCCAAGAAATGATGAGATTCCCATACTTTCACAAATACTTCCTGCACAATTTCCTCAATATCCATAGAGGCGGTGAAATAGAGTCTTGTGAAATTATAAACTTGTTTCCAGTAATGATTGTATAAAAAAGCAAATGCTTCCTGATCGCCATGCTTTAATTTCCTGACTGTTTCTTTTTCTTGCATCTGTTTTAGTAATTAGAGGTGCAAAAGTAATCTTTTTGTTCTAAATTGCTGCGATTTCTACAAGAATATTAAAAAATAACATTTTTTGTTTAATTTATCTTGGTGTATTATGGCTATATTATCCTATTATATGCACTTAATTGGGTAATATGTTCTTTCTCTTTATAAATAAAATAATAGCAACATATATTTATTGGATAAGTTCTAAAGGAACTATTCTTTTGTGAACTTTTATGCATTGGTTCTCGATCTTGTCCCATATCTTATTTCCAATCTCATTTTCTACCGGAATATTCTTATTTTCTTTCCATTGTTTTCTCATTTGTTTTTCTATTAAATTTGAATAATAGAGTTTCTTGCGTTCCTTCTTGTCCAATTGATCTGCCAATAGCTTCTTGATCAGATTAGTTTCTTTGTTACTTTTATTCATTTTAATAATTATATTTAGATTTATTTTGTGTTATCTAAAACTAAATACACAACAGCCCCATCTACCACCACATGACAAGAGCAACTTTTTTTTAGAAAAGTTTCTTGACTGGTATCTATAATATACATGTTGTTTATTTTGTTATCCATTTAAACTTCTGATATTTAGTATAATATCTAATAAATTAATTGGTAATAATAACTTCTTTATTTTTTATGTGATATAGCATTAGTTCCTTTAGAACTATGGTATATTGCTGCTTCTGTAGCTCTTGTTTTGATTGTCGGTGGACTTTGGATGCATTTAAATGAAGGTAGTACCCCGATGGATAAATATATTGAAATTACAGCTCAGAAAAGCAGAATGTATTTATTACCAGATAGTTCGAAGGTCTGGATGCAGCCGGGAAGTTCTATACGTTTTGCCGAAGATTTCAAGAAGCATCGGAATGTATGGCTGAAAGGTAATTCTTTGTTCGAAGTTCACAAAAATATGGGTAGAAAATTTAGGGTGTATATCGATAAAGCCTTTATCGAAGTGAAAGGAACTTGCTTTTTGATAAAGCAGAACAATCCCAGTGCCAATGAAATTACTTTGTTTAATGGAAGCATTGAATTTAATGTTGAATCGACTCAACATAAAATAGAGATGAAACCACTTCAGGAATTGGTATATAATCCTGCTGATGCAGGGACTCAATTAAGGCAAATAGAAAATATAGAGTGGCAAAACGGCCGTTATAATTTTACACAATTTAATTTGGAACATTTGACTAGGATTATAAACCAAATGTATGGTTCACGTATCATTATCAGCGATAAAGTGAATAAAAATTGTGCCTTTACAGGGAGTATCCGCTATGATGAGTCTTTGGAAGACGTTATTGATAAAATTTGTTTTAGCCTGAATCTTCGGAAAAAAGAAATAAATCACGAGATTATTATTTACAACTAATATTTATTAACCCAATGTTAAATCTAAAAATTGAAGCATGAACAAGTTTTTATTTTCTTGTCAGAAGCGGTGTCTTAAATACATCGTTATGGCTTTGCTGCTTTATCCGCTGTCTGCACTTGCTGCGCAAGGACAGATTGTGGTTAAAGGTCAGTCTCTCACTATTCCTCAAGCCATCCGGCTCATAGAAAAAAGCAGTCAATATACTTTTTTCTATAACGCTAATGATTTGAAAAACACAACTCTTAAGAGTATCGATTGTAAAGGTTCTATTGATGACGTCTTGAACGAAGTCTTTAAAGGGAGTAATATCAGTTATGTTATTAAAGGGAATGAAGTTATTCTTAAAGTTGAGAAAACGGAAAGTACACAACAGAAAAAGGCAAAAATCATTGGTATAGTAACAGATTCGAAAACCGGTGAACCTATCATCGGTGCAACAGTGCAATTACTGGGTACTACCACAGGTGTGATTACCGATGTAGATGGTAAATTTGAATTAGCGGCATTTCCTAAAAATGAAATACAGATTTCATATATAGGATATGTTACCAAGAAAGTTAAAGTCGGTAGTCAAAAGATAATGTCTATCACTCTTGCGGAAGATGCCCAGCAACTGGATGAGGTGGTGGTCACTGCTTTTGGTACGGGACAGAAAAAGGAGACTATCACCGGATCGATTCAGTCGGTTCGTCCTTCGGATCTTCTGGTACCTTCTGCCAACCTTTCTTCTTCATTTGCCGGACGCTTGTCGGGTGTGATTGCTTACCAGCGTAGTGGAGAACCGGGACAGAATTCTGCGGACTTTTTCATTCGTGGTGTTGCAACCATGAACGGAGCGACTTCTCCTCTAATTATTTTGGATGGAGTTGAAGTATCCAAAGCGGACTTGAATTCGTTGGATCCTGAAGTAATTGAAAGCTTTTCCGTATTGAAGGATGCGACGGCATCGGCGATGTATGGTACTCGTGGAGCAAACGGTGTACTTATCGTTAAAACAAAATCGGGAAGTGACTTGGACAGACCGATCATCGGCGTACGTTTAGAAGGCTATGTAAATACTCCGACTAAGAAACCGGAAATTGTTGACGGACCCACTTATATGCGTTTGTACAATGAAGCGGTTACTAATCAGGGAACAGGGGCTGTGCTCTATTCTGATGAAAAAATAAATGGTACGATCCATAATCTGAATCCTTATATTTATCCTAATGTGGACTGGTACAAGGAGGTCTTCAAAGATGCGACATTTAATCAAAAAGCGAATTTTAATGTACGTGGAGGTACATCTAAAATTACTTATTTTATGAATGTCAATATGAATCATGAAACCGGAATGTTGAAAGATCGTTCCAGTGACTTCTTCTCTTATAAAAATAATATAGACTACATGAAATATGCGTTCCAGAACAACGTGGATTTTCATCTCTCTAAGTCTTCTACCATTTCGCTTCACCTGAATGTACAGTTGAATGATATGCATGGTCCTTTGACAACTAAGGATGGTAATGGCGTAGGCGATATATTCAGTGCTATTATGGGAACCAATCCTGTTGATTTTCCGGTTATGTTTCCGCAGGGATCTGACACATGGTACCATTGGGGAGGTATCCTTGCCGGAAATTATCAGCCGCTCAATCCGGTAGCTCTTTCAAGTGCAGGTTACAAGGATACGTTTGAGAGTACGGTAGTAGCCAATGTAAACTGGGATCAGAAACTGGATTTTATAACGAAGGGATTAAGCTTCAGAGCTTTGGTTTCATTTAAGAATTGGAGTTATAATCAGAAGTTCCGTCTGCAAGGATATAATAGTTATCAGCTTTCCGATTATAAACAGAATGAAGACGGTTCCTATGACTTTACCAATACACCTATCGGAGAACCGAGTAATCATACGATGGGTGCCTTTTTCGGTACCAACGGTGACCGTCGGTTTTATATTCAGGGATACTTGAATTACGAACGTTCGTTCGGTTCGCACAATGTAAGTGGTATGTTGCTTTATAACCAGGATGATTACAATACGAATGTAAACAGCAGTCTTATTGCTTCGCTTCCAAAACGTAAAATGGGTGTGGCGGCACGTTTGTCTTATGATTACGATCATCGGTATATGCTTGAAGTAAATGCGGGCTACAATGGTTCTGAGAGTTTTGCCAAAGGGCATCGTTGGGGACTGTTCCCATCCATATCGTTGGGATGGAATATCAGTGAAGAAAAATTTTGGAAGCCGATAAAACCGGTTATTTCCAATTTTAAAGTCCGCGGTTCGTATGGTTTGGTAGGTAACGATCAAATCGGCAGTGACCGCTTTGCTTATCTGGCAATCGTGAATTTGACTGAAAGCCCGTCTTATACAACCGGATATGGTGGTAGTACCACTTCATTATCAGGACCTACTTATAATCGATTCCAGAATAATGAACTTACGTGGGAAGTCGGAAATAAACTGAATGTGGGTGTCGATTTACAGCTCTTCAATTCATTAAATATCACTGTCGACGGATTCAGGGAGATTAGAGATAATATTTTTCAGCAGAAAAATTCCATACCGAATTATCTGGGAACTGCCAGTACTAAAATCTACGGTAATTTCGCAAAAGTGAAGAATACAGGATTTGACCTTGCTTTGGATTATGGAAAACAGTTGAACCGGAACTTTTCTATCCAGATGAAAGGAACTTTTACCTATGCACACAATGAGGTTTTGAAGTATGATGAAGCGGCAGGACTTCGTCCGGCATTATCGCAGGTTGGAAAGAGCCTGAACTCAATCTGGGGATATGTAGCAGACGGATTGTATATTGATGAAGCTGATATTGCGAATAATCCTCAGTCGACTATCGGTAATATTGCTATTGCACCGGGCGATGTGAAGTATGTAGATCAGCCGGACGCGAGCGGTAATTATGATGGAAAAATAACATCAGATGACAGAGTGGTATTAGGATATCCCACAATTCCGGAGATAATATACGGATTTGGTCCCTCTATTACATGGAAGAATTGGGATTTCTCTTTCTTCTTTCAGGGACAAGCGCGCGTGTCATTTATGATGAGCGGTTTCGAACCATTTGGAACGCAAAGTAAAAATAATGTTCTGAAATGGATTTCCGATGATCATTGGAGCAAAGATAATCAGAATCCGAATGCACGGTATCCGCGATTGACACAATATAATAACAACAACAATACGGCGTCTTCTTCTTATTGGCTGCGGAATGCTTCGTTCCTGAAATTGCGGAATGCCGAAATCGGCTATCGTTTCAAATGGGCAAGAATCTATGTGAACGGAAGTAACTTGTTGACCTTTTCTCCATTTAAGCTATGGGATCCTGAAATGGGTGGAGGTGCCGGTATGAAATACCCGACACAACGTACATATAATGTTGGTATTCAATTAACTTTTAAATAATATATACTTATGAAGATAATATATAAACTCCTATTTTTGTTTTTGCTGACGATAGGATATAGTTCCTGCGACTTTCTGGATATTGTTCCGGATGAAATAACGACTGAGGCAGATGCATTTAAAGACCGGAATGCGGCTAAGAATTTTGTTTATTCTTGCTATGGCTATTTGCCGCAAAGTAATGTGGCATCAGGCAGTCTCGATTTGCTGACAGGAGATGAAGTGATAACGGCTTTTGAACATGAAACGTTTGCCAGTTTTCCAAAAGGCAACTATACGGCTTCTTCGCCGGTGATTTCTTATTGGAATACATTTTTTCAAGGATTGCGTCAGTGCTATATATTTCTGGAAAATGTAGACAAGGTACCCGACCTGACTGAAAGTGTAAAAACAGACTATATCGCACAGGTTAAGTTTCTGATTGCTTATTATCATTATCAGTTGGCACGTTGTTACGGACCTATTATCCTGATCAAGGAACTACCGGATGTAAATGCTTCGCAAGCAGAATATTTACCCCGAACTTCATATGACGAATGTGTAGACTGGATATGCAATTTATTGGATGAAGCCGCAAGTTCATTGCCTGCCATACGTACCAATAAAGAAGATTACGGACTGGCAACCAGTGTAGGAGCTAAGGCTGTGAAAGCGAAAATGCTTTTGTATGCAGCTTCTCCGTTATTCAATGGAAACTCAAGTTTCTATAGCAATTTTACAGATAAATCCGGTAGTCAGTTAATGCCTCTGACTTATGATCCTAATAAGTGGGTAAAAGCAAAGACAGCTATTAAAGAGGCGATTGACCTTGCCGAGCAGAACGGACATGCTTTGTATGTAAAGCAAGACTATAAGATAGGTAATGAGGATGCGAATCCCTATCCGGCGGCAGGTCCTGTCCGGTGTCTTCGAACCAGCTTGGGCGATTGGGATTCGCGTAATCCGGAGGTTCTTCTGGCAGAAACGCGTAGTGAAGGCTCGTATGGTATACAAAACAAATCGTTACCATTTGTGACTGACGGCTGGGCGTGGAATGGTGTCGGCCCGACATGGACCATGTTAAATCGTTTTTATACTAAAAACGGTTTACCTTGGGACGAAGATCCGGAGTATAAAGATAAAGACAAATTAAAGATCGTCAATGTGGATGCCAGCCATGCTGACGAGGCTCATGAAGGAAGTAAAACACTCCTGTTTAATTTGGATCGCGAACCTCGCTTTTATGCTTGGGTAGCTTTTCAGGGTGGATATTACGAAGTGATGAACGGGTCAACTAATCCGGCCTATGTTATGAGTAACGGTAAGAAAGATAATTCGGATAGCAGATTGATATGCGATTTTGTATTGGGAGGTAACTGCAGTCGTGGTACGGCCACCGTACAGCGACCGGGTAACTATACTCCAAGTGGTTATCTGAACAAAAAAGGTGTCGATCCTAATACTGTTGTTTCTACAAATGCTACGAAATTGAATCAGTATCCCTGGCCCATTATTCGTCTTGCCGACTTGTATTTGGCATATGCCGAAGCATGTGTGGAGACTAATGATCTGGAGACAGCCAAACAATATCTGAACAAAGTCAGAGAACGTGCCGGTATCCCTACAGTAGAAACAGCATGGAGTGGTGTTGCTGCATTGGATCAGACAAAATTACGTCAGATTGTACGGCAGGAGAGAATGAATGAACTTTATTTGGAAAACCAGAATTTCTGGGATATGCGCCGTTGGCTGCTGGCTGGACAATATTTTAATGTCAAGGCTAAGGGGTTGAATATTGCTGCTACTACCATAGAAGATTATGCGATAGTGAAGACTATTGACTTTGAGCGTAAGTTCGAGGCGCCGACTCAATATCTGTTGCCCATACCTTCTGCCGATATTAACAGAAATGAAAAATTAGTAAACAATCCGGGTTATTAATCTTTTTAAAGAGAAATGAAGATGAAAAAAATATTGCTTGGCCTGTGTGTGATACTGGGCCTGATAAATATGATCGGCTGCTCCAGCGATGAGAAGTATCCCATGCCGACCTCTATAGATCAGAATTCACTGTCGGCTGAAGCCAAAGCCGGTGCTATCAAATTGAAATGGACCGTACCAGCCGATTCTAATTATTATTATGTAAAAGTGACCTATACATTACCTGAAGACGGGAAGAAATGTATGAGATTGGCAAGTGTGAATAGTGATACCATGTTGGTGGACAATCTGCTGCATCGGTATGGTGACATTAACTTTACATTGCAACCTTGCAATCGTGCCGGGGAAGCTTCGCAAAGTTGCAGTATCATGGCACAGGCACTTCCTGCTCTGAAACAGATCAAGACTGACCGGAATCCTATAACCTTGTCTGCAAAACAGTTGTATACAGATGATCAGGAGAGTAGTGAAGGACCTATCGCAAACTTGGTGGATGGAAGGAATGACACTTATTTCCACATGTCATGGAGCAGTCCTACGCCTTTCCCTCACTATATTGTGGCCGACTTGGGTGAAGAGAATGCTTTGTCCACTTTCCTGTTCTCCTATGTTTGTCGTGACAATAACAATAAAGACAATCCCAAAGAGATGGATATTCTGGGCAGCAATACTTTTGATGGAAAGAATTATGATGAGAGCCAGACCACTTTGTTGGCGTCTTTGAGTAATTTGCCTAATACAAAAGCTGCGTCTTACGAATCGGATATAATAAAAGCCGGTGCATCTTACCGCTATCTTTGGTTTAAGGTGAAATCTTCTACAAGCGGCTCCAACTGGATTGCGTTGGCAGAACTCGGCCTTTCGAAGGTAATTGTGAAAACCTATGATCCGGAAACCGGAGAGACTACCATTGAGTAAGAAACTGTTTTGAATTTCTATACATATCTTTTTTGATTGACTTTTGCCTATGTTTTGAGTGATATTCCGGTCTGTTTCGATTCTTTTAATCGTCAGATAGCTTGTTATCTTCCTCTTATAACAACCGGAATAACCGTGAAAATTCATCTCAAATCATTAGACGATTCATTCAAAAGCAGTTTCTAAAACAGGATTCAATAGGTACCTATATAATGTAGTATGAATTTGGCCACCTATGGTTGTCAGATTGATGCTAAATACGAGAATCAAGTAATTATTAAAAAGGAAATACAAGTGAAGTCTTTTATGAGAACAAAATTTGTATTTCCTTTGTTTTATTTATCTTATGTTTAATTTACCCTAATAACATGAAGAAACATCTAATTCTAATGATTTCTGCAGCTATTATCCCTCTGCTGCTGTATGCTTGTTCTGCTGAAGAAGAAAGAGCGTTAACATCGACTACTCTTGAGGTAGCACAGTCTGCCATTGATTTTAAAAGTGATGCAGGGACCCGTGACATCGCTATTGTTACCAATGCAGACCATTGGACGGCACGGTCTGATAAAGATTGGTGTTCGGTTGCTGTCAACGAAAGTACATTGACGGTGAATGTGTCCGGATACGATGGAAAAGAGACAAGGGAGGCAGTGATTAAAGTTACTGCCGATGGATTGGCAGAAACTGTTAACGTACGCCAATTGGGATCAGAGCCTGCTATTTTGATATCCCAACAGATCTTTACCGTTGAGGCCAGTGGCAGTGATATCGCATTCGATGTAACTACAAATGTTTCGGTGACTATCACATTGCCGGAATGGATCAAAGAGAAACCGGCAGGTACACGTGCATCCGAAATGGTGACTACGACGCATAATTACATTGTTACAGCCAATCCGGAAGATAGTGAACGTACGGGCAATATCACCGTGAAAGAGGTCGGCGGAGAACTTGAGGCCTTGGTATCTGTTACTCAAAAAGGATTGGGAGAATATGAATCCGGAAATCTCGAGGGTATCAAAGACGATATTAAGGTTCCGGTAGAATCAGGTGAAGCAAGCTCTTTCCAGGGTGGCTCGAATATTGATAAATCATTTGATGGTGATATGAGCACTATTTACCATTCTAACTGGAATAACGCGGGAGATCATTATTTCCCCATTACGTTGACTTATAATTTTGCTGCGGGTTCGGATATGGACTATCTTATATATTATCCCCGTACCTCAGGACCGAATGGTAACTTCAAGGAAGTGGAGATCCGTGTAAAGTCAAATGCGAATACCAGAGGGACCGATGAATGGAATACGGTGATGACTAAAAACTTCGGGGGGACGAATGCCGCAGTCCGTGTTAATTTTCCGAAGGCACAAATCGGAGTCACGTCGGTTCAGTTTATTGTCAAATCAGGATCGGGAGACGGGCAGGGATTTGCAGCTTGTGCCGAGATGGAATTTTATAAAAAGAATCCGGATGCATTCGATCCGCTCACTCTTTTCACCGATGGTACATGCTCTGAATTGAAGCCCGGACTTACCGATGAAGAAATAGAGAACTGTCCGTATTCATTCTACAAGAACATAGCTTACTATATGAAGCAGGGTAAGTATCCGGCAGAGTTCCGTATTCAGGAATATAAGGCTTGGCCCCATCCGGATGCCCAGTCAGAAACACATAAGACCAGTCCTTATAGCCTGCGTGATAATCCTACGGGAATTTCGGTTAAAGATGGAGAGCAACTGATGATTTTTGTCGGCGATACACATGGGCAGACTGTCAGTGCAGTGATTCAGAATCTGGATGTTCCCGGTGGTGATGGTTTCGGAGGAACCTCTTATCCGTTGTCTGAAGGGGCCAACAAGATTACGGCCCGGAATAAAGGATTAATGTATATTTTGTATCACACTCCTGACTATGAAACTGCTCAGCCTGTAAAGATACATATCGCTTCCGGACAAGTAAACGGCTATTTCGATGTAGCTAAACATCAGGCTTCCGATTGGAATAAATTGTTGAGTAACGCTGTGGATAAGTATTTCGATGTGGTGGGACATTATGCACATCTCACATTCCCGACCGAGCGTTTCCGTACTCATACTCCGGACGGGAAAGCACTGATCGATGCTTATGATCAGATTGTGAATTCGGAGATGGAACTGATGGGATTGTATAAATACAATAAACTGTTCAAGAACCGCATGTACCTGCATGTGATGTATACCAGCTATATGTATGCCACCAGTTATCATACTGCTTACAATGACGGTACTCTGGCCGAACTTTGTAATGTGGATAAATTGAAGACATCTGCATGTTGGGGACCTGCACATGAAATAGGGCATTGCAACCAGACACGTCCCGGATTGAAATGGTTGGGGACAACGGAGGTAACGAACAATATCATGTCCGAGTACATCCAGACTACAATTTTCGGACAGCCTTCTCGCTTGCAAACAGAAGATATGGGAGATGGCAGTCGTAACCGTTATTCCAAGGCCTGGACCCAGATCATTGCGGCAGGTGCGCCACATGGAAATTTTGGAAGTGACAGCGATGTTTTCTGTAAACTCGTTCCTTTCTGGCAATTGGAACTCTATTTCGGTAAAGTACTCGGACGGACACCTCTTCAGCAATCTGACAAAGGAGGATTCTATCCGGATGTGTACGAGTATATCCGGACGCACGATAATCTGAGAACGGCCGGGGAACAGCAGACTGAGTTCGTTTATATCTGTAGTCTGATAGCTAAAGCCAACTTGCTGGATTTCTTCACGAAATGGGGATTTCTGACTCCGGTCGACATAACAGTGGATGACTACGGAACGGGCAAACTCACCGTTACCCAGGCCCGTATCGACGAAATACGAAGTCGTGTAGAGGCTTTGGGATATCCGAAACCTGATGTTGCTCTGGAATATATAACGGATAATTCTGTAGAACTTTATAAGGACAAACCCGGAATTGTAGCCGGTACAGCCACACGGAGCGGTTCGACATTTACCATGACCAACTGGAAAAATGTGGCAGCTTATGAAGTTGTAGATGAAACCGGTAAGAAAGTCTGTATCTCTGATGGGTTGTTAGCACCTTCCGGTACTGCTACGTTTACCATGAAAACCGCTTGGAAAGACG